>C688J18823_10000745_pt1 | contig 19295 bp, 16 predicted proteins | sample HopSoiMetagenom1_FD_18823 | JGI IMG/M metagenome (IMG submission 18823) | reverse complement strand
GCAAGTCGTTACTGGTGGCGGACGATGTCGGCGATGTGATTTGGCGGGTGACAGCGGCACAAACAACCGCCTTGTAACTTTGCGTCAACCCAGTTGACAAGGCGAGCGCCTTCCTCGCTGAGCGCTACAGGAAGCCGTTTATCCTTCTCCGAAGAACCATCGCGGTGACTTGGATTTCACGTCAAGCTGATGCGCACTCAAATGGTCTACCATGGTCGCTAGCCCACAGGCGGACACTTCTTCAGCGTTGCAATGACTCGTACGATTTCAACTTCACAAAAACTCCTTTACCTGATTGGCGCATTGGTCTTCGCGCTCGGGTTGGGTACTGCCGCGCTGATTTATGCCAATGCCGAGGACAACGCCGATGTTGCGTTAGGTTACGACATGGTAAATGGCGTTGCCTATCCCATCAGCGCCAAAGATTCAAAAGCCTTTCAGCGCGATGTAAGGCTCTACGGCGGAAAATTTGCGTTGCTGTCCGACGAATTGTCTGACTGGTTTGGCAGTTTATGGCGCGGCAAAAAGCTCGCGTTCACGGTTGCAGCAATGTCCGTACTGCTGTCTGCTGGCCTCGTGTTTGTTGGCAACGCTTCAGGAGCCGATTCCGATTCGGATATTTCCGGAAAGCCACATCGCGATCCATGACCGGAGCGCAATGAAGTCGCTGGGCGCCGCGCTCACCGCCACCGGCGACAGGGCCATGGCGGCGTGAAAAGGAATCAGGCGCGCACGGTGACGATCAGCCGGAAACTGAATGCGCTTGGGCAACATCTTCGCTCTGTTCCAACTTTTCACTGAGACGCGATCGTTTTCGCCACCATTCCGATAGCGGAAACAATGCAAAGGATCGCCGCGCCATAGCGGAGTTGCTTCCCGCCCGCTACGTGCGCAAGCTTTACGCCGGCGGCGACGCCAATCAACTCGACGGCGGTCACGGGTGCTGCCAGTCCATACTGGATCGTGTCGTGACTCCAGTTGTTGAGCGAACCGGAAAAGGCAGCCGCGATTTGCACGACCTGCCCGGTCCCGACAGCAACGAGCGCATCGAAATGCAGGCCCAGCATCAAAGGCACGGAAAACAGCGGTCCGCCTGCACCGGATATGCCCGCGCCGAAGCCGGACAGCGCTCCGACTCCGAATAGCACTTTGGGGGTCGGATGCTTTTCACCGCTACCAATGTGCCGTGAGCCATGGCGCAGCAGAATATTCAGTCCTGCGCCAAGGATGACCATGGCGACGATCCACGTCAGCATCGTGGCCGGAACCATGACCCCCGTCGCGGCGCCGATGTAGCTGAATGCGAATGCTCCGATACACACCGGCAACGATGTGCGCCATTTAATGCTGCCGCGTCGTATGAACAACCACGTACCCAGAATGCCGGTAAAGATGAAGGAGAACAGCGCCGTGGCTGCCGCCTGGTGAACCGTTAGGTTGGAGAACATCATGAGAGCCGGGATCAGCAACACGCCACCCACGCCTACCGCACCGATGAATATTCCGACGATGAGACAGCTTGCCAGCAGCAGCGCCGTGCTCATGGTTTCGGAATCATCTCATTGCATCGCCGGATGATCGGTGCACGCCGGATCCCAGCCCGCGATGTTGACATTCTCGCCCACATCGATGAAGCACTAGGGTTGATTCATTTCTTGATAGTTGCCCGATAGGCCTCGATGGCGGGAAGGATCTTCTGTCGACGAGCCAGGCTCTCGCGCGGCCAGTACTGCTCCCGATCATAGTATTGCGGGACGGTGCGCACTCCCGCCGGAATTACGACCCACGGCTGTTTGGACTGCGTAAAGATATGGATGTCCGGTGGAAGGACGTCGGGATTGTCCAGCGTGCCGACGCGAATGAAATTGACCAGCGGCCCCAAGCCAGCGTAGTTGCTCCAGACGGCGATGCGACATTGCGGACAGCGCGCGAACTTCTGACCCAGGCCACTCTCCGATGGAGTATTCACCAGTTCAGGATCGACCCCGAGGTTTGTCACCCGATCCGCTTCAATCAATGCATTCAGCGCGAATGATGCGCCCGACTCGCGCTGGCACCAGCGGCAGTGACAGCAATGCACGAACAGTGGCGCGCTTTCCATGCGGTAACGGACCGCATTGCAGTCGCATCTCCCTTCAATGGGGAAGGCGCTCGCGCTCATTGCAGGAACTTCGTGAGGACTTGTCCCGGACCGGATGCAAGCGGCAGGTAGTCGCTGCCATCGTGAATCTGTTCCCCATTGACCCACACGCCGTGAATGCCTTCCGGCCGCCGGATCATGCGTGCACCACCCGCGGGGAGATCGCGCCGGCGTTCGAGCGCCGACATGCCCACGGTCGCGGGGTCGAACAGCAACAGATCCGCCCACGCGTCGGGTGCAATACGGCCGCGATCGGGAATGCGGTACTTCGCGGCCGGGTCGGACGTCAAACGGCGCACGCCTTCTTGCAGCGTAAAGGTTCCGGTCTCGCGCACCCAGTGCCGCAGGAAATGCAAGCCGAAACCGGCGTCGCACATGAACATCACGTGCGCGCCCGCATCGGACAATGCCAGGACGCCTGAATCATGCTTGAGCAGCGGCGCCACGCCGGCGTCATTGTTCTGGAACAGCTTGGCGATGAGCGGAGTGTCAATCGGCAAATCGAAAAACCAGTCGAGCGGATCGCGCCCGGCGGCACGTGCCAGTGCGCTGACCGGTTGTTCCTCGACTTCGACTTTCGACCAGTCGCCGTAAAAAAGAATGCCCGGCTGCGGGTGGGCGAGGTTCTCCCGGAACCGCTGGCGAAACGCCGGATCGGCATAGATGCCGGGAAGTTGTTCTGGCTTTGCGGTCTTCACGGGTGCAAACGCGTCGTGCGAGAACATCAGATAGGGATCGCGCAAGGTGAAGTCGAAGGAAAGCGGGTGGCAATTCGCATGGATGTAGACTTCGTTGCCGCGTGTACGTGCCGCAGCACATCGTTCGTAGTAGCCCATCGCCACGTCCGGCGCGGCGTCGTTGTACATGGTGAGCACGGTGACCATGAAAGCCGGCCGTCCGGTGGCGGCGGCAAGCGATTCCATGAACTCCGTCGTCGCGCGCGGTCCGGTTGCCATCACAAAGATGCCGCGTTTTTTGTCGCCCAGCGGCTGCGCAAGCGCGCGAAGCTCGGATTCTGAGGCGATAGTGGAAGGCATCGGCCGCCCCGCGAAACCCGCGTGATTGGGGGAAAACGACGAGGCCAGCCCGATTGCACCGGCTTCGAGCGCCTCGCGCACCAGGGATTGCATGCGCGCGAGTTCCAGTGGCGTTGGCTCGACGCGGGACGAGGCATCGTCACCCATTACCGCGGTGCGGATAGTCGAGTGCCCAGCCAGTGCCGCGACATTCGCATAAGGCGCGATGCGGCGCAGGTGTGCGAGGTAATCGGCGAACGATTCGAATTCCCAGCGGGTGCCCGTGAGTAGCGCGTCGAGATCCATGCCTTCGACCACTGACAGGTTTTTCAGCATGGTTTCACGTTGCGAAGCCGGACAGGGTGCGATGCCGAAACCGCAATTGCCCATAACCACAGTCGTTACGCCAAGCGCCGGTGAAGGCGACAGCGTGCGATCCCACGTGATTTGCGCATCGTAGTGGGTATGCACATCCACGATGCCGGGCATCAGTGCGAGGCCGCCAGCATCGAGCTTGCGGCGTGCCCCGCCGGTTGGCCTGCCTACTTCGGCAATGCGCCCGTTCTGTATCGCCACGTCCGCCGTAACCGGCACGTCGCCGCTGCCGTCATAGACGGTGGCCCCGCAAATCAGCAGATCAAACATGCGCCGACCTTATCACATGTCATCAGAGGCGTGCCGCACGCGATGTCAGCCGCACCGTCACTGAAAAAAAGCCGCCCGATCGCCGCTGTCGCTTTCGATAATCGACAGCGAACGATCGTTTTATTACACGCCTTATTTACGCTGGATGGAAATCGCCAACGGACGGATGGGCGATGCGGTGCCGCCGCGAAACTTCAGGGGCGATGCAATGAACAAGAACTCATACACCTGATCTTTGGACAGATCTTCGAGCCACATGGCTTCCATGAGCGAGACCCCGCGCTCAACCAGTAAATAGCTGTGCACCGGGACGAAGTTGTCCGGGTTAGGAGAGGGCAGGCTCTCGACGCCGAAGTTGTCTCCGCCCAGCAGCATGGTCTTCTGGCTCTCGACCAGCCATTGCGCCGCTTCGAGACTCAGGCCGGGTTCATTCAGCAGAAGATACTTGGTCTGATCAGGCCAGAGTGTCATCATTCCGGTGCGCACCAGGACGACATCGCCCGGCCGCAAATTCGTCCCCTGTTTCTTCAATGCGTCCTTGAGGTCGGCCACCGTAATGGCATAAGACGATGGCAAGTGAGCCATGCTCTTCGACTTGGCCACGTCGATCAGAACGCCCCGGGCCACGATCGGCGGATATTTGTCGACGCCTGACTTGGTCCATCCCCGCACGCCGAGATCATCGGTGGCGCTGACTTCGTTCCAGATCTTGCCGTGCAGCCCAAAGTGGTTGAGCGCATCGATATGGGTGCCGCTATGGGTATACATGGTGACGCCGTCGCCAGAATAGGACAGCAGTTCCTTGGCGGAGTCGCCGCGCGAGGGCGCATGCGTCAGGAAAATCTGAAAGGTCGGATCGCCAAAGATGGCGCAACAGATCGGCATTCCCACGAACAGATCCACGCCAAGGTCGTAAACCTTGCCGCCGGCGATTTGTTTAAGAACATCGAACCGCGAATCGTCGGTCATCATGTTCAGTGTGCCGATCTCGTCGGTTGGACCCCATGGACTCTTTGCCGCCACGTTTTTGGCGATTTGCGCCGCCGCCTCTTTGGGCGCAACCGCAAATCCAAATGCAACCAGGAGTACAACTGCTGCGACGAACGATTTCATTGCACGAACGTTTGTTTTGGCCATGATTCCCCCTTTAAGTAAGCCTGACGCCCAGAACAGGGCAAGGGGCAGCGTGATACCGTCTCATGCGCATGTCAAGAAAGCGCGATGGGCGCATAAGCAGAGAGAGCGACAGCGGTTGAACAATGGCAACGGTGCCACAAAAAAAGCGGGCTAGAATGGGCCACGCACCAAAGCGCCCCCGGAGGTGAAGCATGCACGACCTCGTGATTGAAAACGCCCGAGTCATCGACGGCCTCGGCGGTCGCGCGATCGAGGGCGGTGTTGCGATCAAAGCCGGCCGCATCGCCGCCGTCGGCAAGGAGCTCGGCGCCGCGCGTGAGCGCGTGGACGCGGAAGGCCAGGTGGTAGCACCCGGCATCATCGATTTGCATACCCACTTCGATGCGCAGCTTACCTGGGACAGTTTCGCGACGCCCTCGCCGGCCAACGGCGTGACCACGGTTGTCATCGGCAACTGCGGCTTCACGATCGCGCCCTGCAAGCCGGAGCACCGGGACCTGACGATGCGCAATCTTGAACACGTGGAAGGCATGCCGCTGGAAGCGTTGCGCGCGGGCGTCGACTGGGGGTTCGAGACCTATCCGGAATATCTCGATTTGCTGGAGCGCAAAGGTTCCGTGCCCAATGTGGCTTCGTTCTGCGGACACTCGTCCGTGCGGGTGAATGTGATGGGCGAGGACGCAATGAAGCGCAAAGCCAACGATGCCGAGGTCGCGCAGATGAAACGCATCGTGCGCGAGGCGATGGACGCGGGCGCGATCGGCTTTTCGACTTCCACGCTGGAGCAGCACAATGGCGACGGCGGCATCCCGATGCCGTCGCGCTTCGCCGGCGAGCATGAACTGCTGGAACTCACCGGCGCTCTCGGTGAAGCCGGCAAGGGAGTGTTCATGCTGACCAAGGGCATGACCACGACAGTGCCCTGGCTCGAAGATGTGGCGGCGCGCAATGGCCGGCCGGTCATGATTGCCGCGCTGTTCACCGATCCCAACGATCCCGAAAGAGTTGTCAACGAGTTCGGCGAGATCCAGACCGCGCGGCGGCGCGGGCGCGAACTATGGGGCCAGGTCGGGTGCTATCCGCTGGGCATGGAATTCACCCTGTCATTGCCTTACCCACTGCATGCCATGCTGGCCTGGCGCCCGGCCATGGAAGCCCTCGGTACCGACCGCTACCTGCAGTTATTCAGCGACAAATCATTCCGGGCGGCCGTCAAGGCAGAAGCGCGCACGAAGGGCGTGCCGGTGCGCTTTTCCTATCATTCGTTTGAACACATGCATGTGCATGACGCGCCAAATGCGAAGTTCAAACCGCTGGTTGGCCGCCGGGTCGCCGAGCTTGCAGCTGCGGCGGGCAAGGATCCCTTCGACTGGATTTTCGATCACGCGCTCGATGGCGGCATGCAGACCCTGTTCGATTGCAAGCTGTTCAACGTAGACGAGGAGAAGGTCCGCGAACTGCTGATTCATCCTTGCGCGGCTCTCGGTCTGGGCGATGCGGGCGCACATCTTTCCTTCCTGTGCGACGCCGGTTTCGGCTTGCATTTATTCGGGCACTGGGTCCGCGAGCGCGGCGATCTCGCTCTGGAGCAGGCGGTGCAGATGGTCACGAGCCGCCTTGCCGATGCCTACCGCATTCCTGATCGCGGCCGCCTCGTGCCGGGCGCGCACGCGGACGTCATCTTGTTCGACCCGCAAACCGTCGGCCGCGGCGAAAAACGCCGCGTCTCCGATTTGCCGGCGGGTGCAACGCGGGTGGACATGCCGCCGCTCGGCTTGAAAGGCGTATGGATCAACGGGCGGCGCGTGGTCGATAAGACCGGTCCGCTGGCAAGCTGCGGCAAGCCCGGCGCGCTGCTTCGAAATTTCGCGGCGTAATCATCGTCGCGCCGCGCGAACCGCGCAACTTACCTTCCCTCGAGCGGCGTCACCGAAACAGCATCCGCGTTCGTCCCGCGTATCACGCGGTCATGATCACCGAACTGGCTTTGCCAAATGCCGAATGGTAATTGGCAAGCTTCAGGAACACGCTCTGGCCCTCGTAGAGCGTCGGGCCGGAATGATCCAGCACCTGCTTGCCGTTGACCCATGCCTGGAAGAAGCCATCGGAATATGCGACCACCTCACGTGATAAACGAAGTCGTACCAGACGTTTCTCTCCATCGGACCAATGTCTGCGCCGTAACTGTACTGATTGCCAATGCCATCCCAGACGACCTCCGGTCCGCCATGGCCGCGGAACGTAAGCAAACCGTCTTGCGTCACCAAAACGTGAAAATTCGCCTGTCCTTCCCAATTTCCCGAGTTGTGAAAATCAAAGACCACAGTCCACGAATAATCCATTGGTGGAATTGCGAAGTCATCCGGAAACAGGATCGAATGCGCCCACCATTGGTCCCGACCTTGAACGCCGTCGGTGTTCTGAAACGCGACATCGTTGCGCCCCTTAGAACCGCTACCCTCGACGTTGCTATCGCCCGGTTCCGTATGCAAGCGCAACCCGGTCCCGCCATCGCGCCCGATATCCACCACGGACGCCCGGCCCGGGAACCTTTGCTCGACCCACCACATGGCATCGTCCGCCATGCCCTCGAATGGATTCGACTCGGTCCTCAGTGGCCCGCGCGTGCGAAACGAAGCGCGCCACTCCTGGCCCGCTGGGACAGCATCTGCGGGGGTATCACTTGCAAGAACTGTGGACGAAGGGCTGCTGTTGCTGAGGAATCGGTTGCTGTTCCGTTGGAAGATGTACCTTTTACGGACGAAGCGCTTGCTGTTTCGGAAGCTGTCGACGCCGCGCCCGAAGCAGAGGACGCTGGCGCTCCATCCCCTCCACCGCTGCCGCACGCTGTAAGCGCCCCCAGCAGAAACAACATGGAAATACCGGTTAAGCTGAATTTATGGTTCACGATATTCTTTCAAGAAAAAACGGCCGCCGCGGCTTATAGGGCCGGCCCCCGGACCGTGAATAGGACGACGTGCTTTCTCCCTGAGTGTCCGGGCAAGAAGTTATGTGAGACGTCACCACCCGGACTGCTGATGTGCGACGGCAGTGTCGTTCCTTTTGTAAATGAGGTAATTCACTGATACACATATGAGATGCAGGCCGGGACAGCAAAAACCTGGTGGTCTTCTGTTATGCGCTGACTCACGTGGCAGCAAGAACGACAGTGAGCGCGTGTCCCGTGTGCGGGGCGCTCCACTGAAGGAAGCGCCGAGTAAGATAAGGGTCCATAGATAGAAGCTGGACCAATGCCATTGATCGCTAGTCCTTTCAAACAACGCCTGGTAGCTATCCTCGCTGCAGACGCAGCGGGTTACTCGCGCCTGATGGCCGGCGACGACCATGCGACGGTGGATGCGCTGGACAATGCGCGCGCGGTATTTCGCAAGCTGATTGAGGCCAATGCGGGCCGAGTCATTGATATGACGGGTGACTCTGTACTCGCAGTGTTCGAGACCGCCGCCGGCGCGGTAGGCACGGCCCTGGCCATCCAGGAAGAAATCGGCGCGTCGCTGGAGGCCCTACCCGAAGAACGTCGCTTGCGTTTTCGTATTGGGGTGCATCTCGGCGATGTCATCGAGAAGGCTGACGGCACTGTATACGGCGACGGCGTAAACATCGCTTCGCGACTGCAAGCGTTGGCCGAAGCGGGCGGGGTGATCGTGTCGGATATGGTACATGGAGCAGTGCGCGATCGGATCAAAGTGACGTTTGAAGATGCCGGCGAGCACAACGTCAAGAATGTTCCGCGCGCGTTACACGCCTACCGGGTATTCAAGCAGCGCGCGCTCGACGATCACCACACTGCGACGACCTCTGCCGGACGGTCTCCGGCAAGCGTCGAGATCAATATTTCCGTACCGGAAAAACCATCCATTGCGGTATTGCCGTTCACCAATATGAGCGGCGACCCGGATCAGGATTATTTCGCCGATGGACTAGTGGACGACATCATTACTACGCTTTCGAAAATCTCCGGACTGGTTGTCATTGCTCGCAACTCCAGTTTTACCTACAAAGGCCGAGCGGTCGATGTCCGCCAGGTGGCGCGCGAGCTCGGCGTGCGTTATGTATTGGAAGGCGCCGTGCGCAAGAGCGCCAATCGCATCAGGATCACGACACAGCTGATAGATGCACTAACCGGCGCACACCTGTGGGCTGAGCGTTATGACCGGGCAATCGAGGACATCTTCGCCATTCAGGACGAGATGACGCTGATCCTCGCGACGGAGATGCAAGTCAGGTTGGTCGAGGGCGAACAAGCGCGACTGCGCTATGCGACGACTCACAATGTGGACGCATGGAATCACTGGGTACAGGGACTCGCTCATTTCCGGCGCGGCTTGAGCCGCGAAGGCTTAACTCAGGCGCTGAAATCATGGCAACAGGCAAAGGCGCTCGATCCGGCCTCGGCATGCTTGAATGCCATGCTCGGGTTTCTTCAATATGCCAACGCGCGCTTTGGTTTCTGGGACGATCGCGGAACTGCGCTGCAGAAGGGCGGCGAATATGTAGAAAACGCCTTGTCCCTCGACCCCGACAATTGCGACGCGCATCTGACGCGCAGTTTGCTGTTGATGCTGCAACGTCGTTTCGACGAGGCTGTTCTCGCAGCCCGTAAAGCAATCCAATACGGTCCAGGATCGGCCGATATCGCCGTATTCGCTTCGTTCGTGTTCGACAACGCTGGCCTGGTCCAGGAAGCGGTCTTGCAAATCGAGCGGGCAATGAAGTTAAGCCCTATTTTCCCGCCGAACTATTTAGGGCAACTTGGAAACGCTTACCGTCTTGCCGGCCGGTACGACGAGGCGATTGCAGCCTATGAGTCATACCACGAGCGTAGTCCCGGGCGCGGCGTCACCGACCTGGTGATTCTTTTCCAGCAGTTAGGGCAACCCGACAAAGCGCAGGCCTGGGCCAAACAACTTCTTCTCGTAGAACCAACTTTCACGGTCCGCTCGTGGACCGACACACAGTTTCGCAAAGACACGACCCAGCTCGATGCGGAAATGGCTGCGCTTCGTGCTGCAGGGCTGCCGGACTGACACCCACCTGATGCAGCAGTTGAAGTGTGAAGTCGAGAGCCAGCTATGTTTGACATCTGATTTGTGTCCCTTCGCGCTTAACGCTTTGTAGTCTTCCACCGCACTGACGCAACGGAGAAGTTAACGGGGCCGAATTACCGGGGTTCGCTCCCGCTGTTCCGCCCCTCGCCCTATTGGTTCAACGATTGATACACCTCCGCCAGCGAACGTCCGCGCGTTTCCTTGTCGCTTAACGCCTGGGCAACGCGGCTGGTTTTTTCCGCATCCCCCGCTGCAATAGCCATTGCCAGCCCTTGCGCTTCAGCAGCGGTAAGCTTGCGTACGAAAAGCCGCGCGAAGCACCGGCCCGGACGCACCAATGCTTCGTCGAGATCGCCCACATTCGGGAGGTTGGTCGAGAAGATGATCTTGCGACCCTGTGAACGTACCACACCGTCGGCGATCGTGAGGAAGCGGTGGAGGTGGTCGTTACCGTCCGCCCGCGGTTTCATAACGTGGTCCGCGTCTTCCATCACAAAGGCGTCGTCCGCTCCGGTGATGAATTTCACGAACAACTCGTCCCCTTGCAGCGCCTTGGCGTCACCGGTATACATCGCGCGAGCCGGCTCGCCCTTGCGGCGCGACATCTCCGCCAGGATCGCGCGAATTAGCCGCGTCTTGCCGGTACCCGGAGGCCCCTGCAACACCAGCACCGTCTCCTTCGCATCGAGGTAGCGGGCGATGAACGCATGCACGCCGCCCACGATTTCCGGATACGCGCAGTCATGCACCACATCGGTCGCCAGCTCTTCGATCTCGGCGCTGTCGATCCCGTTTCCGGTCACGAAATTCCAGTCGATGGTGAACATCGGCTCCGTGATTCGTGTAGAGCCCGCCTTGGCGAGGATGCGTTCCTTCGCCGCTTCGGCCTTCGCCACGTCCGCCGCCCAAATAAAGAACCCGCATGAGCAGTATTCGGACTTGCGGCTTCCATACGCCATCACGAAGATCCCGTCCCCGTCGATGAACAGGCTCTCGCTGTGCACGCGCTCTACGCGCCACGACTGATCCAGTGCGATCGCATCCAGCAGGACCTCCAGCTCGATCCGCGCCGCAAAGTGCAGCTTGCGGTAGATCGGGTAGCACGAGATGCCCTGTTCCACTGCCCGCGCGACGCGGTTCGACAGGACGAGCTGCGCCAATCCGTAAACGCGGTTCGTATTTCCTGTCACCAACATGGTTTCCTTGCGTTCCATTGTCCGTTTCCTGTTTCAAAAGTAAAAAACCCGAAGCTCTCGCGAGTCTCCGGGTTCGTGGCTTGCCACGCGGATGGACAGCGTTACGCCATCGTCATCCTTCCGGAGAACGAGCGCCCGTCGACTGCGCCACCAAGGCACGGCAGTGTGCCGCGCGCAAGGGAGTGCGTTCGCGTTGCGTTTCGTTGGCACTTCAAATGGCGACTCATTTCCGTTTCCAATTCAGTTGTCATTCAAACAAGGGCGCGCATGTTGCCCGAGCACATGGGACGTGTCAACGGAAAACTAAAAATAAATGACGCTGAGCATCCTGAAGCAGAACAACGCCACTTAAAAGCGAAAAGGTAGGGCGGCGAACAGCCCCGTAAGTCTTGAGAGCCGCGGCCAGCGCCGGACTGATACACTTGCCTCATGACTATAGCGCACCCAAAGGTATGCGTGATTGGCGCCGGATCAAGCGGGTTGCCGGTTATCAAGGCGCTCAAGGAACGCGGCATTCCCGTCACTTGCTACGAGAAGACGCCCAACATCGGCGGGCTGTGGTGCATCGGTAACCGCGGCTTCGGCGCCAGCGCGGCTTACGACTCGCTGCATATCAACACCGACACTCGCATGATGGAGTACCGCGATTTGCCGATGCCGAGAGATATCCCCGCTTATCCCGGACATGCGCAGATCCACCGTTACTTTGAATCCTACGCACAACGTTTCGATCTGTATCCGCATATCCGCTTCGAAACCCCGGTGACGCATGCGCAGCGGCGGCCCGACGGTGGTTGGGACGTCACTGCCGGAGGCGAGCGCACGCAGTTCGATGCTCTGATAGTGGCAAACGGTCACCATTGGGACCCGAGCTGGCCAAAACCTTACCCCGGTGATTTCTCCGGAGAGCAAATTCACTCGCATGACTACCGCAACCCGACGGAGCCGATCGCGACGCGCGGAAAGCGCGTGCTGGTGGTCGGCATAGGTAACAGCGCAGTCGACATCGCGTCCGAGCTGGGGCATCGCTCCACCGGGGTTCACTGCATCCTCGCCATGCGACGCGGCGCGTGGATCATGCCAAAGTGGGTGCTGGGCTTTCCGCTGACTCGTCCCTTTGTCCACGTACCGCACTGGGTTCCCTGGAGACTGGGTGGCTTGATCGTAGACTTCACCGCGCGCCTTGTATTCGGCACGCCAATGGACTACGGACTGCCAAAACCGGATCACAGATGGCTGCACGCGCATCCAACCGTCAGTCAGGATCTTTACTCTCGGCTGGGGCACGGCGATATTCTTGTGAAACCAGGTATCCGATCTTTTGAAGGCCGCTCCGTGCGCTTCGTCGACGACAGCGCGGAGGAGGTGGATCTGATCATCTGGTGCACCGGCTACAAGGTCAGCTTTCCGTTCTTTGATCCGGCCTTCCTGCAAGCCGAGGACAATCACCTGCCGCTCTGGCAGCGCATGATCCTGCCCGGCATCGATGATCTGTTCTTCGTCGGCCTGTTTCAGCCTCTCGGCTCCATCATGCAACCGGCCGAACTGCAAGCAAAGCTGATCGCTGAGCATCTGTGCGGGGAATTGGCTTTTCCCGATGTCGAAACCATGCGCCGCGAAATGGCGCGAATGCAGCAGGATAACGACCGGCGTTTCGTCAAGTCCGCGCGCCACACCATGGAAGTGGACTTCGTGCCGTTTCTGCACTCTCTGCACAAGCTGCGTAAGCGCGGCAGAAAGCTCGCGGCTGGGAAGCGAACGCCTGCGCCTTCCATGCGCGAGAAGACCAGCTGAGTTTGCCGGATCAGCTGAGGATGCGATTCAAATTCCGGCTTATCTGTCGCCCGTTCGCTGCCATTTCCTGAGCAGCGCGCCTTTGTCAAAATCACTGGCGATTGATCTCGATCGGTAAGGTGGCAGGAGGCAGACACACTTCTTCGGTGCAAGCCTGCACCTTGAGTTGAGCGGTGGTCCGATGACGGTTCGTCAGAGTTCCCCTGGGGGCAGTGCCTTTCAACGTGATCGTTCCCTCGTACACCTTGAGGCCGTCGCGAGCGAACTCCGGTTTGATCACTATTCCCGCTGGGTACGCGATTTTCACGCCGGGTGCGCCCTCGACCGACAATGTCGTCGGAATCAGATAATCGAAACTAGCGGGATTGGCATTGACGTGATAGCCCGCGTCGATCACAACGGTGACGCTGATTTCGTCTCGATCGCCCGCGCTTCGCACCTCGCCGCGCGCATGGACGTGGTCCGCCGTGTTCAGCGGCTGTGCTTGCGCGGGTTGCATGGTTCCGGTATCTGCAAGCGGCAGCGGATAGCGGTTCAGCGCAGCCACCGCGCTGGGCCACTGGCCTGGATGTTCCTGCAGCATGGGACTCAAGGCGGTCACGATGCGCAGCGCCGAATCCGCGTATCGGCGGTCACCTGTGACCTTATACAATCGCGCGAGTAATTCGATTGCCGCTGAAGTGCCGGTCGGAGCCGCGTTGTCGCCGTCATCCAGCGGCGGAATCGGCAAAGCTTTTGCGGCGACCGAAGTGACAAGCGTGTCGCCTTGGGAAAAACGACGCAGCATCGAATCGCTAAGCTGCGCCGCGCGCTGCTGCCACACCGTTTGTTGGGTTGCCTCCGCCAGGCTTAGACAAGCAATTCCCAACAACGCGTAGTCGTCCAGGTAGCCGTGAATCTGGGCGCGTCCTTTGAATAATTCGTGTTTAAGTTCGCCCGTCCTGGAATCGAAGCCCTCTCGCCACAAACGATTCGCGGCTTGCTCTGCCAGCTTGATGAGGTGGCTGTCCCGCAATACAACTCCGCTCCGCACCAGCGCGTCGATTGCCATGCCATTCCACGCCATGACGATCTTCTCGTCACGGGTCGGTTGCGTTCTTGCATTGCGTGCACCGAGCAGCTTGGCCCGTGCCGATGCCAGAGAAGCCAGCACCTGGCTGATATCATCCCGGCCCGCACGTTGCACGGTCTCGGCAATCGGCATGCGCACGCGCAACACCCCTTCCTCCTCGCCCGCGACGAGACGCTCACCGGTCTGTTCGGAAATCGGTATCAGCGCGTAGACCTGGAAGAAACGCTTGGCTTCATCTTCACCGAGGATTGATTCGATTTCATGCTGACTCCAAAGATAACTCACGCCTTCCTGGCCGGCCACCTCGGCATCCTGCGCTGAATAGAAGCCGCCATCGGGCGCCATCATTTCGCGCGAAAGATATGCCGCCACGTTCTCCACCGTTTGCCGATACAGCGGATTGCGCGTAATGCGATAGGCATCGGCATAGATTCCCAGCAATTGCGCGTTGTCGTACAACATTTTCTCGAAATGCGGAATCGACCAGGTGGGTTCGGTGCTGTAGCGATGAAAACCGCCAGCCAGCTGATCGTGGATGCCGCCGAGTGCCATCGCGTCCAATGTCGTCGTCAGCGCCGGCAATGCGCGGCTGTCATTCGCCACTTCACGACTGGCAAGCAGGAGGTTCAATGCAGGCTCGCGTGGAAACTTCATGGTGCCATGGCCCAGACCACCGTGGATCGCGTCGTAATCCTGCAGGATCACCTCGCCTGCGCGACTCAACCAGTCGGCCGGCGCGATCGGTGCAATCGCCCCAGCCCCGGACTGACTGCGCGCTGTCAGCATCGCCTGGTGGATGCGGTCTGCCTGCGCCAGCACCTGCTGTCGCCGGTCGGTCCATTTCTCATGCAGCGCTTTTAGAATGGAGGGAAATCCCGGACGGCCAAACTCATCGTCGGCGGGCGGAAAATAGCTTCCGGCAAAGAAAGGCTTCAGGTCCGGAGTCAGAAACACATTGTTGGGCCACCCTCCGCGCCCGGTCATCAGCTGGGTCGCCAGCATATAGATATTGTCCAGGTCGGGACGTTGTTCGCGGTCGATCTTGATGTTCACGAACCAGTCATTCATCAGCTTTGCGATTGCCGGATCGGCATAGATGGTCCGTTCCGCGACATGGCACCAGTAGCAAGTGCTATAGCCCACGGAGAGGAAGATCGGCTTGTTTTCCCGCTTGGCCTTCGCGAGCGCTTCGTCGCCCCAGGGATACCAGTCCACCGGGTTGTGCGCGTGCAAAAGCAAATACGGATTGTTGGACTCGATGAGATGATTGGTATGCATGATTGGGTTTGCTGCATGCAACGGTTGCTTGGTGGCGTTCTCGCCCACGCCAACGCAAGAAAAAGATGCGAGCGCGAGACTAAAGACTACTGCGGTGCCGACGTAACTTTTGGCCTGCAGCATTAGGTCGCCGCATAACTGGCAAGCGAGGTCACGCTTGGTATGTTGCATGAATGGGGCGCACCGGGCAAAGATCGATTTGCAGGCAAAGCATAGCGCGGCCACATGGCTGGCGCGCAATCGGCTAAACAAGGATCGCTTTGAAGATGCATTTCCGACATGGCGCGCCGTGCAGCTCAATCTTTGCGTCAGCTCACAATCCTTTGTCCCGGGCAGGCAAAAACAATTCCAATCGAAATGGCTAGCGCAGAAGCTCGGCCAAGATTGCCAGTCCTCGCTCAGTATTTTCTTCGCTGGCATGACTGAAGTTCAGCCGCAGTGCCCCACTACTCTTTGGCATGTGCGGATAGAACGGCTCTCCCGGCATGAATGCCACTCCGCGCTCAATGGCCTCGGGCAGCAAAGTACGCGTGTCCATGTGCCGGGCAAGCGTGAGCCAAAAAAACAGTCCTCCCGGAGGCAGCTGCCAGGTCGCAAGGTTACCGAGATGCCGCTCAAGCGCGCTGGCGAAATAATCGCGCTTGCGCCGATAGACCGCCACAACGCCGCCAAGCCGTTCGCCGCGGTCTGCAGCGCGGAGCTGCTGCAACACGAGCCATTGGCTGATGCGATTGCTATGCAGATCCGCCGCCTGCTTCAATCGCGTGAGATAGGGCACCAGTTTTGGCGAAGCGGCGAGAAACCCGAGGCGCAGTCCTGGCGCCAGGCGTTTCGAAAACGATCCCTGATAAATCCAGGATGCGCGTTGCAGACGCGCACAAACCGGCGTGCGATCACAGGGGTCGTACACAAGATCGCGATAAGGATCATCCTCGAACAGGGTCACCAGCCGTTCATCGCAAAATTGTCGCAGGGCTTCTCGTTCAACCGCCGAATAGCAGCGGCCGGTAGGATTCTGGAAGGTGGGAATAGCGTAGACGAAGGCTGGCTGAGCACGACTAGGCCACGCTGCGCCGGCCTTGCCGGGATCGAACGCAAGAAAGTCCGCCCCGAAAAAGCGAAACACCTGCAGCGCAGCCAGGTAGGTTGGGGATTCGAGTGCGACCGGTGTACCCGCATCGATAAAAAGCTTGGCCACCAGGTCTATGCCCTGCTGAGAACCGGAAAGAATCAGGATCTGTTCCATGGAGCATTCGAGGCCGATCGACCTGAGATTGCCTGCGACCGCCTCGCGCAATTCGGAATCGCCTTCGCTGGGACCGTACTGCAANTGTGCAANTGGAATCACATCCGCGCTCAATACCGGAAACGTTTCGACGGCGGGAAGGCCGCCGGCAAACGAGACCATCCCGGGCCTGTCGATGACCGACAGTATTTCGCGGATCGGCGACGCGTGAAGATTTGTCAGGCGGGCGGAAAAGGGTCCGTGAGGCTGCATTTCGTCTCCAACGATATGTCAACAATATTGACGTATCGACACGTTATCCAATCCGCCGGTATCATGTCAACATGGTTGACCTACATGCAGGCCGCGAGGAAAAACTTCGCGAAGCGATCGAACTCTTCTATTTCGCGTACCGTGCTTTCACGGACGGGCCGGATCACATTCTAGAAGAGCGCGGCCTGGGACGCGTCCATCATCGCATCCTGTATTTCGTCGGACGTAATCCACAAACCACGGTCAATGCTCTGCTCGAAATTCTGGACGTCTCCAAGCAGGCGCTGCACGCGCCTTTGCGCCAACTCGTTCAAGAACGACTCATCGTCATGCAAGCCGATGGAATGGACCGCCGCTATAAGCGCCTGACTTTGACCAGCGACGGGAAGAAACTCGAAGCCCGCCTGACCGGTGCGCAAATGAAGCTGCTGGGAACNGTGTTCGACGCCACCGGCGACCGGACTCAGGCCGCGTGGAAAACGGTCATGCGTGAAATGTCCCAGCGAGCCGGAGACAAGGACTGATTCGTTTTCGCTAAGGGCAACCAGGGCTGCGGTTCAACCACGCGCGCGGGCCATGCGGCTCAAAAGCTGCGAGCGCAAGGTAACACCGCGGCATACGCCACTGGCAATGAGGCCTGTAACAGCGAGCATCGCCGCGGTATGAACGGCAACGGCCGCAAGCGCGAGCATCAGCGAACCAGATGCAGTGAACTGTCGCGCCGCTCCGCCTTGCAAACAGAGCGGCATCAACAACGGCACCAGCATTAATCCGGAACCGTGCGCGCTGGACATGATGAAGGACCAGAGCGCCAACCCCGCATGCGCGGCCGGCACTCGCGCCCGCTTCAGCATGCGACCCGACACATGACAAATCGCGACCACCAAAAACAACCCACCCGCCAGGACTTCCAGCGCCACGCGATCCAGAGACAGGCCAAGCGCCACTGCGCCGGCCACAAGCCCGACCGATGTAGCATGGCCGACCGCAATCGGTATCAAGGCCCGGAGCGCCTGGCTTGGGTCACGCGACCGCACGCCCCAGGCCGCGGCAAACATCCAGCCAGTCGCGGGGTTCAGCCCGTGCAGCGCGCCGACTCCGGCGACCGAAAGCCATAACCAAAAGATTCCCATGGCAGTTCACAGACTGAAAACTGTTTTAGGTGTGCGCGGAGCAGCAGGAACTCGCTGTGGCTTTTGGTGCCGGCTCGTAGCGGTCGTGATGACGCACCCAATTCATTTTGTAAGGTATGTCTTCCTCGTCGCGCCCCTTGGGTGTGAGGTCGAGCATGGAGTACGTGCCCATCATCACCTCCACACCGCGCCCGAACGTCGAGTAGGTGTGGAAGATTTCGCCCGCATCGTTTTTGTAGAACACGCTGATGCCGGGCGCTTCTTCCGCCGGGAACGCCGTCATGCCGAAGTTGTAGTAAACATCGCCCTTGGCCCGTTCTTCGGGCGTGAAGCTAACGTGGAAATCGTAGTTGAAGTCGTTGCCATTTGAAGAAACCCAGTTGAATTTCCAGCCCATGCGTTGGCGAAAGCGCTCAATTTCGGCTAGCGGCGCACGCGATATGGCCACCAGAGTAACGTCGCGATGTGCGAGGTGCACGTTCATGCCGTCGGTGTGATCCGCCATGAACGAGCAACTCGGGCAACCTTGCTCCCATCCCGGCCCGAGCATGAAGTGCTGCACCAGCAACTGGCGGCGGCCCTCAAACAGTTCGGCGAGCGAGCGGCGTCCTTGCGGCGAATCGAAGACATAGTTCTTGTCGATGCGCACCCACGGCAGCGCGCGGCGAGCTTCCGCGATCTGGTCATGCAGATGCGTCAATTCTTTTTCGCGTGCCAGCAGCTTTTTGCGCTCGGCAATCCATCGGTCACTGGACACGACGGGATGGTTCACGGTGTTTACTTCAGCTGTTGCAGTATTCATGGTGTGTTCCTTTAATGTCTGACGGGTTTGAAAATTGCGTTGCTCTAAGCGATCAGCATTTACGATAGTTACGTCGTCACGATAGTCACGGCATTCACGGTAGTCACGTCGTTATGGGCGTCAGCCCGGTTATGAGCGTTAGCTCGGTATCCCTCGTGGAATCCCCTTGCGGGACACGATCGTCACGGCTTTCTCGGCCGTCGCACCGCGCGCACCTTTCCACTTGCGCCGCCACCGGCATAAAACAGGTCTGCCCCATCCGATTCAAGCCCGCTGACGCCAACACCGCGCGGCATTTCCAACCGCTCCAGCACCGCGCCACTCTTCGGGTTGATTCGGCGGATTTCGCTCTCGTCTCCTTCCCAGGTCGCGTGCCACAGTTCGCCCTCGACCCAGGTCACGCCCGTGACAAAGCGGTTGGATTCGATGCTGCGAATCACCGCACCTGTCTCTGGATCGATTTGATGGATCTTGCGATCGCGGTACTGCCCTACCCAGAGACTGCCCTCCGCCCA
>C688J18823_10000743_pt1 | contig 19337 bp, 18 predicted proteins | sample HopSoiMetagenom1_FD_18823 | JGI IMG/M metagenome (IMG submission 18823) | reverse complement strand
GTGAGGTTGAACAATACGAAACAATTTGCTAACTACCTGTGCTACACCATTAAAATGTCCTGGTCGTTGAGCACCTTCCATCACTTTATCCAGGGTACCGAAAGCAACTGTTTTCCCTTCCATCCAGCTATGGTCCTCTTGTCGGAGCGCCTTCATTTCCAACTCCTTAGATGAGTATATTTCAGTTATTTCCGGAGCAAATACGATATCACAACCTGCTTTTTCCAGCATGCTGGAGTCGGAATCCAGGGTTCTGGGGTATTTTTCAAGATCCTGAGGATTATTAAATTGGGTGGGGTTTACAAAAATGCTACAAACAACAATATCACAGCTCTTTTTAGCTGCATTGACTAGGGAGATATGTCCCTGATGAAGGGCCCCCATCGTAGGTACAAATCCAATTATTTTGCCTTCCAACCTCATTTTTGCCAAACATTCCTGAAATGGCTCTTTCAAATAAAAAAAAATCATAAAAAAATATTCTTGTTAATTTCTACTAAAATAAGCATAAATAAGGCATTTTTTCCGACTAATAAAGTCAAATATAACATTAACACTTTGAAATATCGGATTTTTTTGCTTACTTTTGTATAATCTTTTTTAACCCTAATTAATTTACCTCCATGAAAAAGAAAGCGAGAGTTCTTTTTGTATCACAAGAAGTTACACCATACCTAGATGAAACACCAATGAGTATCATTGGAAGAAAGTTACCACAAGGAATACAAGAACGGGGGAAAGAAATCAGAACATTTATGCCCAAGTTCGGTGTTATTAATGAAAGAAGAAATCAATTACACGAAGTCATTCGTTTATCCGGTATGAATTTAATTATCGATAACAATGACCATCCGTTAATTATTAAAGTTGCCTCTATTCAATCGGCACGCATGCAAGTTTACTTTATTGATAACCAGGAATATTTTGAGCGCAAGCACATTTTGACCGATAAAAAAGGTGTTCAGTTTGCAGATAATGACGAGCGTGCAATTTTCTTTTGCCGCGGTGTTATTGAAACGGTGAAAAAACTGGGTTGGTCTCCTGATATTGTCCACTTACATGGTTGGATGACCAGTTTAACTGCTTTATATCTTAAAAAATCTTTTAAAGATAATCCATTGTTTTCAGATACAAAGATTGTTTACTCTGTATATGATGATGAATTCCCAAACCCATTGCATAAAGATTTTGCTAAAAAAGTAATTCACGAAGGAATTGACAAATCTGATGTGGAATTGTATAAAAATCCTACCTTTGTGAACGTTAGCAAACTTGCAATCGATTTGTCGGATGGAGTAATTAAAGGAAGCCCTAAAATTAATCCGGAAATAGAAAAGTATCTCAAAAAATCAGGTAAACCTGTTTTGGAATATAAAAATGAAGATGAGTATATTGATGCTTACTCTGATTTCTATGATGCAGTATTGGAAGAGGTTGCTGAAATGATCGACTAATTTTTATTTATGAATAATACAAGTATGTTTAAAATTTTGTGGGCCTCATCGCCCGCAAAATTTTTTTTGGGCCTATCGGTAATTACACTTTTTACACTTTCTTCCTGCAACAAATCAAGTATACTTGGTTTAGAAGTACAACCAGAAGATGACTTGATCAATGCAGCGTTTCAGGATACGCTTACGTTGAATACACAAACGATTAAAGAAGATACCTTGAAAACCAGTGGAGTTCCCTACACTACATGGATTGGAAAATATGTCGATCCTATATTTGGTGAAGTAACGGTATCTACCTATACACAGATGCATATGTTTGCAAACAATCCTTCATTTGGAAAAAAGCCAATATGTGATTCTGTCGTATTAAGGCTCGTTTACGCAACAATTCCTTATGGTAAAAAGAGCAGAAAGGAGCAGCTAATGAGTGTATATGAGCTAACAACTGCAATGGATATAAATACCCCTTATTTTTCCGATAACAAAACAATATTGGATAATGGAATTGACCTTGCAAATTTTAAATTTACACCAAGGCCAACTGATTCTGTTTATACGGATGCTACCAAAGTGAAACGACGACCTCAATTATCAGTGCCACTCCCCAGCTCATTTGGGCAAAGAATTCTGAACAGTGAGAATACAGTTAATTTGGCTACCAATGATAATTTTATACAGTTTATAAAGGGCCTGAAAATCACTACTCAAAACACAAGTGGCTTGACTTCTCCAGATGGAAACCTTTTGCAATTTGACATGAGCGCATCATCGTTCAGTATTTATTATCGATATACTACTGATACGATCAAAAATAAAGACACCACTGCTATGTATAGTTTATCACTAGCCAGTGTTGCGCGTTTTATGAAGTACGAACACGATTTTACCAAAGCCAATGCTGATGTTCAAAAACAAGTGGTTCAACAACCTGCACCTGTTACAAATGATATTTGTTATGTACAAGGTTTAGCCGGACTTAAGACGCGAATAACCATTCCTAATTTAGTTACCTGGGGCAAGAAAGATTTTATTGCTATCAATAAAGGAGAGTTAATCATCACAGCTCTTAGTAGTATAAAAGATACGTTTGCTATGCCAACCAGACTTTCACTTTACGGTATTGGTGATGATGGTATAATCAATTATTTCTTACCGGATAACTTTGACGGAGATCAGTATTTTGGTGGGGATATAAGAACAGATACCACCAGCGGTACTGAAATAACTACCTATCACTTTACCATTACACGATACCTGCAACAAGTAATTTCTGGCCGTCTTAAAAATAATGGTCTTTATCTCTTGGTTAATGGTGGTTCCAACGTACCTTATCGGGTCGACTTAGGTGGCGGAACGCCCTTATTAACTAATGGCACTGAGAACAAAAATAGAATGAAATTAAATGTCACTTATACAAAACTAAAATAATATGTGTGGAATAGTTGCTTACATTGGAAGCAGACAAGCCTATCCTGTACTCATGAAGGGCTTGCAACGCTTAGAGTATAGAGGATATGACAGTGCAGGTATTGCTTTACTTGACGGTGCATTAAAAGTTTATAAATGCAAAGGAAAAGTAGTGGACCTTCATAACTTTATCGGGGATCAAGATAAAAAAGGTACTATTGGTATTGCACATACCAGATGGGCCACACACGGTGTTCCAAATGATGTAAATGCACATCCGCATCATTCTGCCTCCAAAAATTTAGTAATGATTCACAATGGTATCATTGAAAATTATGGTCCGCTAAAAGAAGAATTACAAAAACGCGGGCACATCTTTTCAAGCGATACAGATACGGAAGTATTGATTCATTTAATTGAGGATATTCAACAAAAAGAAAAAGTTCGTTTAGGTGAAGCGGTTCGTATTGCGTTAAACCAAGTAGTTGGTGCATACGCGATTGTAGTACTTGCGCATGATCAACCTGATGAATTGATTGCTGCTAAAAAAGGTAGTCCGATGGTAATTGGTATTGGCGAGAATGAATTTTTCATTGCTTCCGATGCTACACCAATTGTAGAGTATACAAAGAATGTGGTATATCTGGAAGATGAAGAAATTGCTTTTATTGAACGTGGTAAAGAATTAAAAATAAAAACCATTAAGAACAAAACAAAAACACCTTATGTACAAGAATTGGAAATGCAATTGGAAGCACTTGAAAAAGGTGGTTACGATCATTTCATGTTAAAAGAGATATACGAGCAGCCTCGTTCTATTAAAGATAGTATGCGCGGTCGCTTGAGTTCATTGGAAGGATTTGTGAATTTAGGTGGAATCAAAGACTACGAACAAAAATTTGTACATGCAAAACGTATTGTATTTATTGCTTGTGGTACTTCCTGGCATGCAGGTTTGGTTGGAGAATATTTATTCGAAGACCTTGCACGTATTCCAGTTGAAGTAGAATATGCCTCTGAATTCCGTTACCGTAATCCGATTGTATATGAAGATGATGTTATTATTGCCATCTCACAATCAGGTGAAACAGCTGATACATTAGCCGCAATTGAATTGGCAAAATCAAAAGGTGCCACCATTATTGGTATTTGTAATGTGGTAGGTTCATCCATTGCACGTGCTACACATGCAGGTTCTTATACACATGCCGGACCTGAGATTGGTGTTGCTTCTACAAAAGCATTTACGGCACAGGTTACTGTTTTAACATTAATGGCATTACGTATTGGATTCTTAAAAGGAACCATTTCTTCTTCTCGTTTTCATCAACTATTAAATGAATTGGAAGCAATCCCTGAGAAAATAGAAAAAGTATTAAAGACCAATGATAAAATAAAAAAGATTGCTGAAATTTATAAAACTTCCAGCAATGCATTGTACTTAGGACGCGGTTACAGTTTCCCGGTAGCATTGGAAGGAGCGTTGAAATTAAAAGAGATTTCTTACATTCATGCAGAAGGATACCCTGCTGCTGAAATGAAACACGGTCCGATCGCCTTAATTGACGAAGAAATGCCGGTGTTTGTAATTGCAACAAAAGGAACTTCTTATGAAAAAGTAGTAAGCAATATTCAGGAAGTAAAAGCACGTAAAGGAAAAATAATTGCGATTGTTACCGAAGGAGATACACAAGTAAAAGGAATGGCTGATTATATTATTGAAATTCCGGAAACAGATGAAATTCTTGTTCCACTTGTTTCTGTTGTTCCGTTACAATTGTTATCCTATCACATTGCAGTTATGCGTGATTGTAACGTAGATCAACCAAGAAATTTGGCGAAGTCAGTAACGGTAGAATAGTCTTCATCATATATTAAAGAGAAAAGGACGCATACACAGATGCGTCCTTTTTTTATTGACCACTCCTTCAATAAAAGGTACCGTAAAAAAAATATCACGCTCCTTTCTGAGAAAACATGCTCATCTTTGCAAAAAACAATTTAATGAAAATTTCTATTACGTTACTAGCCTTCTTAATTTTAATTATTCCTGTTCATCTTTTTTCTCAAAATTTAAAGGAAGGCTATATCATCAATATGCAGCATGATACAGTACACGGTTTTATTAAAGAAAACCCTGATGAAGAATTAGCAAAATCTCTTTCATTTGCAAAAGAGAATGATAACTCACAACTGGTAAAATACACACCTGCACAGTTAACCGGATTTGGTTTTAGCAATGGACGTATTTTTGAAAAAATTTCGTTAAAAGAATTTAATGGGAAAGACAGTGTAGAAATTGAATATTTGGTTAAACGTATTTTAACCGGAAAGATCTATGCCTATACCATCGAATCGCCGGGAAAAGAAACGCAATGGCTATTAAAAAATCAAGTCACAGGAAAAATAGTGCACCTGAAAAAACCACGTGAACATGAAGAAAGGAAATTGGATGGGCAACTTGTCATTTCAACAGATTTTAAATATTTACAATATTTGGTTCTTGTAAAACAGGATTCCCCGAGTGATTTTATTAAACAGGACGATTTCAACTATTCTAAAAAGCAACTTATAAAAAACATTAAGAAATACAATTCATCCTACGCAGACAAATTTCCTATTCATCAATATAAGGAACAAACACAAATTTCATATGGTTTGCTTGGAGGTGCTTATGCTTTTAGTCATCATGTTAACCAAGGTGAGGCTGAGTTTAAAGGTGGGTACAGAATAAGCGGATTCCGGGATGTAACCTGGTTCGAAAAAATAGGTCGCATTTCCTTCACACAAGGTTTCTCCTATTCAAAATTTAAAACATTTACACAAGAATATGGTCCAAACATTAACCAAGAAGGCAACTCCTATTATTTACACGATCAGGTGTTAAGCATCTACCCTGCTGGTGTTAAATTTAGCAGTTATGGAAAATCCATTACCGCATATATCTATACAGGTATAGGAATGACATTTATAAAATTTTCGAATGATCCTCAGCTTTCTTTTACTGACGAAAAAACCATTAAAGTAGGATTAAATATTGGTACGGGCCTAAAAATAAAAATCACTCCGCATTTATTTATTCTTGCTGAATTAAGTCAAAAATATGCCGAAGGCTTTTATGCAAATGGTGGAATTGCATATCAATATATTAAACAAAAATAAGGGATTATTAAATTTTTCATACAAAGGCACTGTGCCCTGTAATTGCTCTGCCCACAATTAATGTATTGATTTCCTTTGTTCCTTCATAGGAATAAATAGCTTCCGCATCTGCAACAAAACGGGCTACATCATACTCCATTAATATTCCATTTCCACCCATTACCTCTCTCGCTCTTGCCACTACATCACGTGTATGGGCACTACAAAAAACCTTAGCGAGTGACGCATGCGCATCGGTGAGTTTCCCTTCATCCTGTAAATGAGATAACCGGAATACCATGGCTTGCATGGCTGTTAAGTTCGAGAGCATTTCTACCAAATGATTTTGAATAAGCTGAAAAGAAGCGATGGGTTTACCAAATTGTTTTCTGTTCAAGGTATATTTCAATGCATTTTCATAGGCACCCCTTGCACAGCCAACAGCTTGCCACGCAACACCTGCGCGGGTCATGCGCAGTACTGCAGCAGTATCCTTAAATGAATTGGCAAGTGGTAAACGATCTGCCTCATTTACTTTGCAATTTTGCATCGTGATCAATCCATTTTGTACAATTCTCAAGGCCATCTTGTCTTCCATCTTTTCCACTTTCAAACCAGGAGTTTCTTTTCTTAGCAAGAATCCCTTTACTTTTTGATCCGCCTCATCACGTGCCCAGATTATAATCACATCCGCAAATGTGGCGTTGCCTATCCATTTTTTTTGACCATTCAATATCCATTCATCCCCTACTCGCTTTACGGTTGTTGTCAAACCACCCGCCGTTGCCGATCCTACTTCAGGTTCCGTTAAACCAAAAGCACCAATTTTTTTAAACGTCCGCAATGCCGGGAGCCATTCTTGTTTTTGCGATTCAGAACCTAACAAATAAATAGAACCCATCGTCAATCCACTTTGTACACCAAAAAAAGTAGAGATAGAGGTATCCACTCTTGCCATTTCCATCGCAAGAATACCTTCCATCAAAAACGATTTCCCTGCACAACCATAGCCTTTATAGGTAATGCCACAACTATTTAATGTTGCTAAGCGAGGTATAATTTCATGGGGGAATGTTCCAGCCAGCCAATGTTCATTAACAATCGGTTTGATTTCCGCTTCCATAAATGAACGTACATTCAGTTGCATCCTGCGTTCTTCATCAGTTAATGTTTCGGCTAGGTGATAAAAATCGCCTTCTATCGGTGGTTGTTTTTTCTCTTTATGCTCTCCCCCTAACATCTTCATCATACCTGCCAATTGCTGTTCATCCATCTTACCAACATTTCGTAAAACAGCTGGTAAATCTACTTTTGCTGACAATTTCGACAATTGATCCATATCAATTTGCTGATACAGGTTCCATGCATTTTTTAGTTTGGAGAAGAGTGCTGCCATGATTTCTTGCTTTATTTATTGAGGTGAATGTTCCTACCACTTATCCTTTTATAGAGCCTTTTATCAAGGTTTTAAACGCGACTCAAAAATTATTTCTTTTCAAGTATCTTTTTAGGGTCTGTTGCATTATGCCATTGTTATGCCACCCAAATTTAAGATTTAACCGTTCAACATATTTTTAAACTTTGGAAAAAATTGTTGAACTAATTTTGTATTAAATAAATTACTTATGAAAAAATTTACGTTCCTCTTTCTTGCTCTTATCCCTCTTTTCGCTTTTTCAGCAAGGTTTAACGGTGGTACCATTAAAGGAACACTGCTTGATGATAAAAAAGCTCCTCAACCTTATAGCACGGTGGTGTTAAATAATGCAAGCGATTCTACTTTATACAAAGGTGAAATTACAAATGAAAAAGGCGAATTTGTTTTTGAAAATGTAAAAGAAGGGGATTTTTATGTACAAATTAAGGTTATTGGATTCAAAAAGATAGACAGCAAAAAATTTACTGTTTCCTCGGAGAGCTCAACGATTGACCTCGGAACATTTGTTTCAGAACCTGCCTCTACTGAATTGGGTGCAGTAACAGTAAAAGGCGACCGGCCATTTATTGAACGACAAGCTGATAAACTGGTGGTGAATATAGAAAACAGTATTGTTCAAACAGGTTCTTCCATTATGGAGGTAATGGAAAAGCTGCCGGGTGTACTTGTAAATCAGGATGATCAAATCAGTTTAAAAGGAAAGCAGGGAGTCATCATTTTAATTGATGGTAAGCAAACTGGTTTGTCCGGATCAGATCTTGCCAACATGTTAAAGGGACTCCCTTCTAACAGCATTCAAAAAATAGAAATTATTACAAACCCTTCCTCAAAATATGATGCAGCCGGTAATGCCGGGATTATCAACATTGTCATGAAGAAAAATCGTCAACAAGGATTTAATGGAAATATAACTGCAGGTTACGGACAAGGGCGTTATGGTAAATTCAACAGCTCTTTGAGCTTAAATTATAAAAACAAATGGTACAACTTATTTTTAAATTATAGTTACTCGAATCGCAGAGGGTTTAATAATTTAACGTTGGACAGGTTATTTCCAAATGGCCCCGATTCAAGCATCATTATCCAAACAAACAATTATATGAAGTTCCCGTTTCAAACGCACAATCCACGTCTAGGTGCTGATTTTTATCTTTCAAAAAAAACAACCCTGTCTGTTTTGGGCAGCAGTGTGATAAATAAATTCAACCCAACAGGGGCATCACACACAACTATAGTAGATCAGGATTATAATCCTATCATGCATTCGACCTTTACAAATAATTCCAAAGACAGGTGGTATAATTATGCGCTCAATGCGGAGTTGCGAACGCAATTCGACACTGCTGGCAGGGAACTGGTTGCATCTGTTGACTATGCTAAATATTGGAACATTACCAAACAAGCATTCAGTACAACCAAATATAACAATGAAGATTTAATTACCGAACAAACATTTTTAACCGGTGATCAGGGAGGGGTATTAAATTTATTTGCAGCGAAACTGGATTATACACATCCGTTAAAAAACAATAGTAAGCTTGAAATGGGATGGAAATCCAGTTATGTTACTTCTGATAACAATGTTCAATTCTATGACAAGATCAATGATGAATTATTATTTGATACCGCAAGGAGTAGTCATTTTTTGTATTCCGAAATTATTAATGCGGCGTATGTAAATTTTAACAAAACCATAAAAAAAGTAACTGTTCAATTGGGTCTAAGAGGTGAACAAACAATTGCCGACGGGAAGCAAGTTTTAAACGGACAAACATTTCATAAGAATTATCCACTTATTTTCCCTACTGCATTTATTGATTATAAAATGAATGAAAAACATGCGTTCAACCTGAATGTAGGTACACGACTCGGGCGACCAGGTTACAATCAAATGAATCCGTTTAAACGTTTGATTGATGCAACAACTTACAGTGAAGGAAATCCTTACCTGGTTCCTGAGTATACCTACAATTTTGAATTTACGTATTCGTATAAAAACACGTTTTTTGTTAATCCGGCATTCAGCATTTCACATCATAACATTACGGATGCTTTATTACAGGATGCGGTAACGCAAAAGACTGTTCAAACAACTGTTAACATTGATCACTATAACTATTATAGTTTAAATTTAATTTTCACCAAACGTTTAACACCTTGGTGGACAACAAATACAAGCTTTTTATCCTATTACAACGTTTACACAGGTGTTATCAATAACAATACAATCGATAATTCATCTCCTTCTTTTTCAGGAACAACTAACAATAGTTTTTCAATCCGGGAAGGTTTATCGATGGAATGTGGATTTCAATATAATCACAAAGCGATTTATGGTATTACAGAAATTCAAACGCTCTATAATTTTACATTGGGTGTGCAGAAATCACTGCTTAAAAAACAATTGACACTGACGGTGAATGTAAATGATTTGTTCTGGAAAAATTATCCAAGGGGTGTAACCAAATTTAATAATGTGAATGAAAAATGGATATCTAAACGCGATACACGTGTAGTCAATGTTTCCTTATCCTATAAATTTGGTAAAGGCAAAATGGGTAAAATGAGAAGAAACACTGGAGCTGATGAAGAGAAACAGCGCATTCAAACTAATTAGTATTAGTATCTCTCTCTAGCGTAAATGCCCTTCATCTAATAGCAGTGAAGGGCATTTTTTTATTAAAAATAACCGATCTGTGTTTGTAAACCGTAATTTAGCCTATTAAAAATACATGCATGTCAACTAAGAAAAAAATACTAGTCATATCCGGAAGCACGCGCGAAAAATCCGTCAATTCAAATTTGATTCATTATATCAAAAACACATACACTGATCTTGATTTTATTATTTACAATGGCTTAGCTAACTTACCACATTTTAATGTTGATTTGGATACTGCCGAACCACCTACAACTGTCATTGAATTAAGACAAGCACTGAAAAACGCCGACGGTGTTTTAATTTGCGCACCTGAATATGCTATGGGTTTACCAGGATCCTTAAAAAATTTATTGGACTGGACAGTTTCTTCGGCTGATTTCTCAAAAAAGCCCGTTGCTGTAATTACTGCATCTACATCTGGTGAAAAAGCCCATGAATCCTTATTAGGAACACTTCGTATTATTGAAGCAGTAATAAATGAAGAGGCAACACTTGTTATTTCGCATGCAAAAGGAAAAGTAACTGATAAGGCGGAAATAAGGGATGGGAAAACAAAAACGGAAGTAAAAGAGGTGATGGAAGCATTTACGACACTTATAAATTGACCGCGAGCACATTTACCTTTGTCACCGTTGCTGATGAAGGACCACCTAAAATATGAGATTGCACTTACACTGATTCCAAACATCGGTGATATCCTTGCGAAAAAATTGCTCGCCTACTGTGGAAGTGCTGAACAAGTTTTTAAAGAGAAACGATCTACACTTGAAAAAATTCCAGGGATAGGAAGTATATATGCTAGGGGAATTCTCAACCACTCCATCTTTGATCGCGCTGAAGAGGAAATTCAGTTTATTAGTGATCATAACATTCAGGCTATTTTTTATCAGGATGCTGCTTATCCAAAACGGTTGATCTATTGCGAGGATAGCCCAATACTGCTTTATTTTAAGGGTGAAACGAATTTGAACACCGAAAAAGTTATTAGTATAGTAGGAACACGGGAAGCTACAGAATATGGAAAAACGCTTTGTGATCAATTAATTCGAGATCTGTCTGGTTACCCTGTATTAATTGTAAGTGGTCTTGCTCATGGTATTGATGCATATGCGCATCGTTCCGCGTTGGATCATCAATTGTCGACAGTTTGCGTATTAGCTCATGGGCTGGATAAAATTTATCCCGCCATCAATAGGCAACTTGCCAATAAAATGTTGGAATCAGGAGGATGGTTAAGTGATTTTATGAGTGGCACAAAAGCAGATCGAGAAAATTTTCCCAGTAGAAATCGCATTGTTGCGGGTATTTCAGATGCGACCATTGTTATTGAATCAAAAGCAAAAGGTGGTTCGTTAATTACTGCCGAAATTGCAAACAGTTACAACCGTGATGTATTTGCATTCCCAGGGCGTGTGGATGATCCTTACTCTGCTGGTTGTAATAACCTCATTCGACAGCACAAAGCAGCGCTTATTCAATCAGCGGCGGATGTTATTTATTTATTGGGATGGGAGAAAACTGGTGTTACCAATGCGCCTATACAAAAACAGTTGTTTGTAGAATTAAAGCCCAATGAAGAACTGATTGTATCCATTTTAAAAGAAAAAAAACAATTACCGATTGACGAGTTGTGTTTGTTTTGCAAACTTCCGATGAGCATTGTTTCTTCTGTCTTGTTAACGTTGGAATTCGCTGGAATCATCAAATCCTTACCTGGTAAAATTTACCGCTTGAATTAACCCTTCTTTTCTTCTGGTTTTTTCTTTGTGTCGTCGATATCGGTCACACCTCCTGATACAATAAATTTCATTACCTCCGAAGAAGAAGCATTTACACGAGTGATGTGATCAACAGGAACAATAAGCAGATTACCCGAAAGAGAATAGGACAAAGGTACATATACCGCCATTGTTCCTTTTTCAAGATTGAGTTCACTTAAATCCTCTTGTGTAACAAAACCTAATTGCTGAATATTATTTTCTTTGTTAATGGTAATTAAAACCGGTTGGTTAAAACGTTTCTTACTTCCAACAAATGCTGCTAAAAAATCTTTTGTGGAGGAATACAATGTTTTAATTAAAGGCGTATGCTCTAAAATATTATCGAACATAATAAAAAGGGGACGCAGGATGATGGATGATCCTAAAATACCGGTGATTAAAATAAGAATGATGGCAACAAAAATAACAATAAAGGGATCAACAACAGGACTGACAATGATTCCAAATCTGTTAACGATGGACCCTATTGTGCTGATCAATGCAAATACAACATACGCTGTAATAATTACCGGCACGGTGATAATTAACCCTTGTATAAAATAACGTACAATCTTATTCATTTCTATTTATCTCCTTCAGCTTTGTAATTCTTTTTGTTTAATTTTTGGCAGGCCTGCTACCACTTGTTCATACGAATGTGTGATCCAATCTTGCAATTGTTTGGTGGAGACGGATCCATCAATTGTAACGGTGTTCCAATATTTTTTGTTCATATGATAACCGGGTTTCACGCAGGTATATTCATCACGCAATTCAACTGCTTTTTCAGGATCACATTTTACATTAAATTGCAAAGGCTGCTCCATTCCGGTTAATAGGAATATTTTATCCATTACTTTAAAAACAAGTGTATCCGGGCCAAAAGGAAGATCTTCTGTTACTCTTTTTTTTGAGAGGCAATACGTTCTTAATTCTTCAATGTTCATGGGGATGTTCAACCAAATTAAAATAGTATTCGCTTAATAATCCAATGGTAATAGTTTGGAATCTTTTACTTTCGAAAGAATAACCATCGTTTGCATTTGTCCAATTTCTTCCACTTTACTCAAGCGTTGTGAAATTAGATTTTCAAAATCACGAATATCTTTTAACAATACGATTAAAATATAGTCAGCATTACCAGTTACCTGGTAGCATTCCATGATTTCAGGTATTTTATTAATTTCCTTTTTAAAATTACTGATGGCGTTTTCCAACTGGCGGGCAAGTGTAATTTGAATAACGGCTTTGATGCCAATGCCTAAGGCTTCTTCATTTACTTGTGTATAATAGCCTTTTATTAGTTTTGCTGTTTCCAGCTTTTTAACACGTTCCAGTGTTGGTGCTGGTGATAATCCAATTTCCCCGGATAATTGTAAGTTGGTAATTTTTGCATTTTCCTGAAGTATTTTCAGAATTTTCAAATCGATTTTATCCAAATTATGATTCATCCCCGTAGGTTTTAAATTTTCATTCAAAAATAAAGAATTTAATTCATGTAAAAGGGAAGAAATGGTTATAAGTTTTGATTTGAACACAAAACGCCAAAGGTATATTGAATCGGGCAATTTTATTTGCTGCAGGGCCATTGTATGCAAGAAAGATAGTTATACTACTCAGCATAAAACGATGCAACAGCGCATGCGCGTTAAACCATTGGCGTTTTTTATTAATTTGATTTTTCATCCAAATTATACTACCGTTCCTTTTCTGAATGCTACCGTTAACTAAGTTTATCTCATTGCCTTCCTTCTCCGCAGGGGATAATGCTATATTTAGTTATTAGCCCATACCGTATATCTTAAAATGTATCTCATGAAAACCGCATTGTCTTTTATTATCCTTGTCCTGATTACCTCTTATTCTTATGCTCAAAAAGTTGATCAATGTCCAAGCGGACAGCAACGATTTGAGGTCGGAGTCACTTTAAATACCCCTGAGCCCAGTTATCCTTTAGGAACATTAAAAAGCGATAGTTATTTTATGGATGGAGGGAATTTAAAGAACAACACGATTGCTTTTGGTGTATTGGGTAAATATTTTTTAAACGACAATAACAATGAAGCATTTCGTCTTCGTTTCGTGTATACGAATAAAAATATTAGTGCCCGCCGGGAGCTTTGGGGTGATCCTGTACATTCCATTTATGATTTTCAGTATACACAAAACTATTATAAAATTTCTCCGGGTTTTCAATGGACCATCGGGAAAAATAGAATTTCTTTATTCGGTGGAATTGAATTGCCTTTTACGATCATTGGAAAAAACACACAACGTATGCATGGAATGAATGAGGAGGCCGATCCTTTTTTCTTTGAAGAGGATCACGCTATTTCTGTTATTGATGGAGGGTATTCGGTTGGGGCAGGTCTTTTCTTCGGGTCAAATTATTTTTTAACTCCAAATATGGCAATTGGTTTCGATTTATCTGCAGCCTATTTATATACTTCAGTTGGGGGTAAGATCTATGTAAGAGATGACATTTATGGAAAGCCTGATAATATTGTTAAAGAATTTGTGTTGGAAGACTCCATCAAAGAACATAAATTCTCCCCCATACAGGGAGCAATCAATTTAACATTCAAGTTTTAATTATTTTACAAACAACATGAATATTCATTTAACAACCCGACAGGTTTTTTCAAACCTGTTGGGTTTGTTGTTAATCAGCTATAGTCTAACTCTCTTAATAGAATTGACTCAATTACCACAAATTAAAAACCCAACAGGTTTTACTTTTACGTTTCAGCATACACAGTAAAAACCTATTGGGTTATTATATTAACCAATAAAAATTACAACTTCACCACTTCTCCGCTTCCCATTATATCTACTTGTTTTATTTTAGGATCTCCTTTATACGATATGTTTCCAGAACCCATAATACTTCCTTGCAAAGAATTATTTACATTGATTTTTACATCTCCAGAACCTTTTATTGCAACCGTGCAACTCTCACCAGTTACATTCTCAATTTGTACATCTCCGGAACCAGAAATATTAATGATTTGATTTTTTGCATTTCCCGCTTCCGCTTTAAAATCACCAGAACCCATCATGGAGATTGTTAAATTAGTAGTTGATAAAGTTTTTAATTCTACATCACCGCTTCCTTTGTGATGAAAACTAAAATTGCTCACCTGTACATTTCCTTCAAAATGAATATCTCCTGAGCCATTGTTATTCAATGCAAAATCGGTTGTTTCAATTCCCGATTTACAAGTAATATCTCCTGATCCTGAACTTTCAATACCTGTAAGTGATACATAAGTAACGGTGATTTTTCCTTTCATCTTGGAAAACATACCTGTTTTATCCAATGATATGCTGAGAGTGTTATTCTTTACTTCGGTAAGTATTTTTTTAGGATCTACTTCGGTAACTTCTACAACTACATTTTCTTTACTTCCTTTTTCAAGGACAATGTCGAGTGCTGTGTTGTTATCTATTTTCGTAAATGCAGTTACGGTTCTGTTTTCGCTCGTTTGTGCTTGCAAGGAATTGAAGCCAACAAACAATGCTGTAGTTAAGATTATACGTGCGATCGTTTTCATGTGTAAAAATTTTAGGGATTAATACTTTTATTTCGTGACTGGAATTCCTATATAAAAATTCCAAATCCACTTGCAGGACGAACACCTGCATTAAAAGTTACAATCCCTCTCTTTACTCAGGCTTCAATCCAATCACGGCCATCATTCTTCCTGTTTTGCCTTTTTCTTTGCGGTGAGAAAAGAACATGTCATTATTTTTCACTGTACAGTATTCAGAAACTTCTATTTGATCTGAAGAAATTCCAAAATCAGTTAATTGTTTTTTATTCGCTTCTTTTAAATCCACAAACCATTTTTTCTTTTCTTCATCAAAGCGTTTATATGCACTTTCAAAATTTACAGCCACCTCATCACCAACTTCAAATGCATCAAATGAAATACATGGTCCGATAAAGACTTTGCAAAAACGTCCATTGGTGCCATACACTCGTTTCATTTGTTTGAGTGTATTGGTAACAGCTCCCATGGTGGTACCTCTCCATCCGGCATGAACAGCAGCTACAACATCGTTGCGTTCATCGTGAATTAAAATCGGTGTACAATCCGCAATAGATATGGCCAGAAAGACACCACGTTTGCTGGTTATCTGGGCGTCATATCCTTCAGATCGTCCAGGTCGTTCTACCACTTGTACTTTATTTTGATGTACCTGATGACTGGTTGATAGTTGGGTAGTGGGTATTTCTAACTGACCAAAAAAAAGTTCCCGATTCTTCTGAACATTTTTTTCATCATCGTGTACAGAGAGACCTAAGTTTAAAGATTGAAATGGTTCCGGGCTAACACCATTCAGGCGTGTACTTTGAGCTGCAGTGACTTCATCCGCATTAAATAATTGAGGCTTTATGATCATGGCATAAAAGTACAGAAAGATTTGGTTGTGCGTTCGTTTTTTTTACCTCAACCCGTTCGGTGTAGCGTCTTGCTAAAATTAGAGTGAATTATGTGGTTGACAAAATCAATCTTACCTTTGCTGGACTTACACATCAAATAAAAATAAAAACTATGTGCCTATGTGTTTGATTTTATTTAAACACATAGGCACATAGTTTTTTAATTACCAAGTGAGACACCACGCAGCACGCTATATTGTCCTTTCGAGCGAAGTCGAGAATTTTTCGTTTCTTTGCAAAAAAAATTTAGCTCCTCATGAATATTTTAATCCTTGGTTCCGGCGGACGAGAACATGCGTTTTCCTGGAAACTTTCACAAAGTAAAAAAACACTAAAATTGTTTATCGCTCCGGGAAATGCAGGGACTGCTGATCTTGGAACCAATTTACCAGTTGCTGTTACTGATTTTGAAGCCATCAAAAAAAGTGTATTGGAGCTCGCTATTGAAATGGTGGTGGTTGGTCCGGAGGATCCCTTAGTAAAAGGTATTCACGATTTCTTTTTAGCGGATGCGCAATTGAAACATATCCCGGTAATTGGTCCGCAGAAAGAAGGTGCACAATTGGAAGGCAGTAAAGATTTTTCCAAACGCTTTATGCAACGCAACAACATTCCAACAGCTAAGTATGAAACATTTAGCAAAGATACGTTGGACAAAGGTTTGGCATTTTTAGAAACGCTTCAACCGCCATATGTGCTAAAGGCAGATGGTTTGGCAGCAGGAAAAGGTGTTGTGATTCCTACCACTTTAGCAGAAGCAAAAAAAGAATTGACAGAAATGTTAGCACATGCAAAATTTGGCGCGGCATCCGGAAGAGTAGTGATAGAAGAGTTTTTAAAAGGGATAGAACTTTCGGTATTTGTGTTGACCGATGGAAATTCCTACAAAATATTGCCGGCAGCAAAAGATTACAAACGCATTGGCGAAGGTGATACCGGTTTAAACACAGGAGGTATGGGTGCCATCTCCCCTGTTCCATTTGCAGATGATGCCTTTATTAAAAAAGTGGAAACACAGGTGATTATTCCAACCATTAACGGATTAAAAAAAGAAGGCATCCCTTACAAAGGTTTTATTTTTATTGGATTGATGAATGACAATGGTAATCCTTCTGTGATTGAATACAATGTGAGAATGGGTGATCCCGAGACGGAAGTAGTTATCCCAAGAATTAAATCTGATTTGTTTGATTTGTTTTTAGGCGTTGCCCATGGAAATTTAAATGAGAAAGTCATTGAGCTGGATCCTCGTTATGCAACAGCAGTGATGATGGTAGCTGGCGGGTATCCGGAAGAATATAAAAAGGGAGATGTGATAACCGGTACAGCGGAAGTAAAAAACAGTATTGTATTTCACGCCGGGACTACTATCAAAGATAAAGAATTAGTTACCAATGGTGGTCGTGTGATCGCGGTTACATCTTATGGAAATACGATGAATGAGGCATTACAGCATTCATTTGCAAATGCTGAGCGTATTCAATATGCGAATAAATATTACCGGAAAGATATTGGTGAAGATTTGAAGAGTATGCGGACTGAGATTTGAGATAGGAGATTTAAGTAGTTGATTTTATGTAACCCGACAGGTTTCTAAAACCTGTTGGGTTTGTATTTTAATGTACTCTGATTAATACAATATAGTTAAACTGATTTTAGTCTAAATTAAAAACCCAACAGGTTTTAAAAACCTGTCGGGTTGCTGTGTATATTAAATACAAAGAATGATATCTCTTATTTTAAAGTACCGTTTTCTTTTGCTGCTTTGTTGTATTTACCTTGCAAACGTAGCCAAACAAGTATCAGGGATACAATGATCAACCAAAAAATTACGTTTGGTCCATTTCCTAAACCTTTCATAAATTGAAATCCCCATTGAAATGCGTGTGCAGTACCGTAAAAAAAATCTGTCCAGGTCATATAATTGAATTTTTAAATAATCGTCTTCAAATGTACAAATTTTATCATTATGCAATCATTTTTACGCTAATTTTAAGCACTTGAACTATGTTTGTATCGTTTTTTAAATCAAATAATGCTTCGGCATATATTTTTATCCCCGTCTTTGCACTCGCATTATGGGTATTTGGGTTTATCCACCCTGTAACGATTCCAGCCGTAAAACATGCTATGCCATTTTACGAACTACTTGCGGGTCCTGTTTCAAATACCTGGGTAAACATTATTCTTTCCCTGCTCATTATTATTGCAGAAGCCTTTTTCCTGAATTACATCGTAAATGAAAATGAAATATTAACGCGGCCCAGCTTTCTGCCGGCCGTATTGTACATCATTTTTATGAGTAGCAATAAAGCTATGTTTATTCTTCATCCATTGGTTTTTGGTAATTTTTTCTTGATGGTTGCTATTCATCGCCTATTGAACTCCTATCGAAAAGAAAAAGCATTTTCTCATTTCTTTGATGCCGGTTTTCTTATTTCCATTGCTTCTCTTTTCTACTTCCCGTATATCGTTTTCTTTCCGATCCTGGCGGCGGCCCTGGTTGTCCTTCGTCCCTTTAATTGGCGGGAGTGGATCATTTCACTTGCCGGAATCATTGTTCCTTATATATTGGTGGCGACTATTTATTATCTGCGGAACACACTGGATTATTTACTATATGATAAAATGTTCTTTTATTTTACCAAGCAATTACACTTTGGTGCTTTATCAGGGAGCTTTTATTTTACCAATTCCGTGCAGCTAAGCATTCTGATATTGGCCAGTGCCCGCCTATTTACCGGTTTAAATATGGGCTCTCAAAAAACCAAAAAAGGAATTGTTGTATTGATTTGGGTGTTGCTGGCAGGAGTAGCTTCTATTGCTATCACACAGGAGATTTCCACTAGTTGCTTTGCTGCTTTGTCCATTCCTGCGGCTATTTTCTATGCACATTATTTTATGAATCTCAAACGAAACTGGTTAGCGGAGGTCTTATTCCTATTGTTTGTAGGCTCTATTGTTGTCAATTTGATCTCAGAATTGTAATCAACTAACAGTCAATCACTTAAAAACCACAACCATTTGC
>C688J18823_10000742_pt1 | contig 19339 bp, 17 predicted proteins | sample HopSoiMetagenom1_FD_18823 | JGI IMG/M metagenome (IMG submission 18823) | reverse complement strand
GACCGCGGACGCCCTCGCCGATCGAGCCGGCATCGACGCGCGATACGCGCGCGAGTGGTGCGAGCAGCAGGCGACGGCGGGCGTGCTCGACGCGGACGTGACATCCGAGCCGTACGTCTTCCGGCTGCCCGCGGCCGCCGCCGAGAGCCTGCTCGATCCGGACTCGGTGTCCTACCTCGGCGCGACGATCCGCCAGCTCGTGAGCCTGCGTGGAGTGATCGATCCGGTCGTCGAGGCGTACCGCACGGGAGACGGCGTACCGGCCGAGGCGTTCGGCGCCGAGGGCGCCGACGGTCAGGGCGGCTCGAACCGCCCGGTGTATCTCACGACGTTGCCCAGCGACTGGCTGCCCAACGTCCGACCGTTCCACGCCAGGCTGTCGGCCGGACCGACGAAGGTCATCGACATCGGCTGCGGGCACGGATGGTCCTCGATCGCACTCGCCCGCGCGTATCCCGGCGCGGTCGTCGATGGCTTCGATCCCGACGCGTACTCGATCGAGCAGGCGAAGACGCATGCGAAGGAGGCCGGCGTCGAAGACCGCGTGCGGTTCCACGCCGTCGACGCCGGTACGATCGATGCGACCGCCGATCTGGCGATGGCGTTCGAGTGTGTGCACGACATGCCGGATCCCGTGTCGGTCCTCGGCGCCGCCCGCCGCGCGCTGTCCGACGACGGCGCGATGCTCGTCGTCGACGAGCGCGTCCGCGATCGCTTCGACGGCGGGCCCGACGACCGCGACGCCTACTACTACGGGTGGAGCCTGTTCGATTGCTTGCCCGCGGGTCGCGCGGCGACGCCGTCCGCGGCAACGGGAACCGTGATGCGCCCCGACACGCTGCGCGGCTACGCCGAGGCGGCCGGGTTCACCCGGTTCGAGGTGCTGCCGATCGATCACGACGCGTTCCGGTTGTACCTGCTGCGGCCGTGACGCTCGGTCAGTTGTCTCGCGGGAACATGGCCCGCGCGATGATCAGCCGCTGGATGTCGCTCGTGCCTTCGTAGATCTCCTCGAGCTTCGCGTCCCGCAACCACTTCTCCACCGGGTACTCGCGCGAATAGCCGTAGCTCCCAAGCGTCATCNCCGCGGCGTTCGTTGCCTTCCAAGCCGCTTCGGACGCGGCCAGCTTGGCCATCGACGCCTCGGTCGCGAACGGCTCGTCCGCGTCGGCGACGTCCGCCGCGTGCAGCATCATCAGTCGAGCCTGGTCCAGCGCCATCTTCGCGTCCACGAGCCGGAAGCTCACCGCCTGGAACTCGTGGATCTTCTTGCCGAACGCCTCTCGCTGTTGCGCGTAGTCGACCGCGTACTCGAGGGCCGCCCGTCCGATCCCGATCGAGTTGGGCGCGAGCGTCACGCGAGACCGGTCGAACAAGCGCATCACGCCGTAGAACCCCTGCCCTTCGTCGCCGACGCGCCGGTCCTCCGGCACGAAGCAGTCGTCGAAGAACAGTTCCCCGGTCGGGTAGCACCGCGAGCCGAGCTTCGGCATCTTGGGCCCGAGCGTGAACCCCTCGTCTCCCTGCTCGATGACGAACGACGTGATGCCCTTCGCGCGGGTGCCGGGCGCGACGGTGGCGTAGACGAGGTAGTACCGGCCGACCGGCGCGCCGCTGACCCAGGTCTTCTGTCCGTTCAGGCGGTAGCCGCCGTCGACCTTCGTCGCCGTGGTGGCGATCGCGGCCGCGTCCGAGCCGGCGCCCGGTTCCGTGATCGCGAGACCGGTCATCGGCGGGTCATCGCCGCACAGCGGCGTGATCCACCGCTCGCATTGTTCCTGTGTCCCCAAGGCTGCCAGCGGCTCGGCGAAGAACGATGCGCTGCCGACGATCGATCCGATCGGCGCGTCGCCCCACGCGAGCTCTTCCCCGATCAGGCACGCGGTGCGCACCGACTCGACGCCCCCACCGCCGTAGGCGGCCGGCAGGTCGAAGCTCGTGAGGCCGATCGCAGCGGCCTTGCGGACGACGTCGGCCGGGAACTCCTCGCTTTGATCGAAGGCCGAAGCGACCGGCCGGATCTCGTCCGCCGCGAAGTCACGTGCGACCGCGACGAGCTGCCGCTCGACGTCGGGGTCGGTCACGCCCCGCCCCGAGCGCCGACCATGATGACATCGGTGCCCTCGAGCACGAGCTCGTCACGTTGATTCCTCGTCTCGACCCGAAGGGTGACGACGCCGCGGTCCGGCTTCGAGCGAGAGCGCCGCACCTCGGTCACCTCGGACACGGAGTGGATCTCATCGCCGGGCAGAACCGGCTCGACGAACCGGCGCGTCTCCTCGAGGTACGTGCCGATCGCCCAATCGTCCGCCCCCGACGACAATCCGCTCTCCACGGAGACCACGAGCAGCCCGTGCGCGATCCGACCGGCGAACCCCGCTTCTCGCGCGTGGTCGTCGTCGGTGTGCAGCGGATTGCGGTCGCCCGAGATCTCCACGAAGGCGTCGATGTCGGCCGCCGTGACGACGCGACGCTCCGACTGGATCCGCAGGCCTTCGACGAGATCCTCGAGGTACGTCGTCACGCCGCGGCCTCCCCGAGCGAGCGGATGGTCGCCGCATCCTTCGTCATCGCGAGCACCGAGGTCGCGCCCGCTTCGGCGTACGCCTGAAGGCGGTCGCGAACATGTGGCACCGGCCCAGCGAGCGCGAGCGTGTCGACCATCGCGTCGGTGACGGCCGCGGTGGCATCGCCCATCCGGCCCTCGAGCGCCGCGCCCTGGATCGCGTCGACCTCCGCCTCGAACCCGTAGCGCCGGACGAGACCCGCGTAGAAGTTCCGTGACTTCGGGCCGTAGGCGCCGACGTAGAGCGCGATGTCGGGACGAACGATGTCGCGTGTCGCCGCGACATCGTCGTCGATCGCCGTTAGGACCATGGGTGCGATATCGAAGTCCGTGCCGACGTCCCCGAGCTCGAAGATGTCCGCGTGCGCCGGACTGAAGAGCAGCGGCAGCCAGCCATCCGCGATCTCCTTCGTGAGGACGACGTTCCTCGGCCCCAATGCGGCCAGGTAGATGGGGATGTTCGGCCGGAGCGGCACGACGTTCAGCTTGAGCGCACGTCCGTCGCCGCCGGGGACCGGAACGGTGTAGACGTCACCGTCGAAGGCGAGCGGCGCCTCGCGGGCGAGCGCCGCTCGCACGATCGCCACGTACTCACGCGTCCGGGCCAACGGCGATCCGTACGGGACGCCGTGCCAGCCCTCGACGACGCGCGGCCCGCTGACGCCGAGACCGAGGCGCAGGCGGCCGCCCGAGAGATGGTCGACCGTCGCCGCGGCCATCGCCGTGGCGGCCGGCGTCCGCGCAGGCATCTGCAAGATCCCCGTGCCGATCGCGATCGTCGACGTGTGCGCTGCGATCCACGTCGCGAGCGCGGTCGCATCCGACCCCCACGTCTCTGAGACCCAGACCGATTCGAGCCCGACGTCCTCGGCGAGCTTGGCGAGCGCGGCAACGTCGTGTGGGGTTCGATCCCAGTGCCGCAGGTGCACACCGATCCGCATGCGCGCAGGCTAGTCCGTACGGCCGTCGCTCGAGCATCCCGGCGGGCATACCATCCATGGCATGCGCCATGACGAGCGAACACACACCTCCGGAACCAGCACGGCGAGGTGCAACCGCCGAGCGACCGGACGCATTCAGGCGGTGGGATGAGCGGTCGGAGCCTGACGGTCGTGCTCGGGCTCGTGCTCTGCGTGTTCGTCGCCCTGGTGCTCGCGCTGTTCATGCGTTGACGGCCGCGCTTCTGCCTGTTGATCCCGCGCGAGGTCGAGGTGGAACCGCGTGTACGCGCCCATGTCCGCGACCTCGTCGAACTCCAGTCGTCTGAGCACCGCCTCGCTTCGATCGTTGCCGTGCGTCACGCCCGCCCACACGTCGGTGATCGCGAGGTCCTCGGCACCGTAGCGAAGCAGCTCGCGGCACGCCGCCGTCGCGTAGCCAGCGTGTAGGTGTTCCCGATCGAGCCAATACCCGAGGACGGCGTTCGTCCCATCCCTGGGGATCAGATCGACGCGTCCGATGAGCGCGTCGCAGATCCACACGCCGAACCGGCCCGGAGCGGCGGACCGCAGCTCGGCCGCCAGGTCCTGGATCGAGGACGCAATGAGCTGCCGATAGTCGCCGTTGCTCGTGAGATGACGACGGTTCGTCGCCACGAGCTCGGCGTATCGCTCGAGGTCTTCCTCACCGAGCGGGCGCAGGAACAGGCCGTCGATGTGTGTGGCGAGCTCCACGCCTAGGTGAACGCGCGGAGACCGGTGAGCGTCTCGCCGATCACGAGGGTGTGCACCTCTTCGGTCCCCTCGTAGGTGATCACCGACTCGAGGTTGGTCATGTGCCGCATGATCGGGTACTCGAGCGTGATGCCGTTCGCGCCGTGGATGCCGCGCGCGGTCCGCGCGATCTCGAGCGCCACGCGGGTGTTGTTGAGCTTCCCAACGCTGACGTGCTGCGCCTCCAACCGGCCCTGCTCCTTCATCCTGCCGAGGTGATGCGCGAGCAGCGTCCCCTTGCTGAGCTCGAGCGCCATATCGGTGAGCTTCTTCTGCGTGAGCTGGAACGAGCCGATCGGCCGGTCGAACTGCACTCGGGTCTTCGCGTACTCGAGCGCCGAGGCGAAGCATGAGCGCGCCGCGCCCATCACGCCCCAGATGATCCCGAACCGCGCCTCGTTCAGGCACGTCAGCGGCCCGCGGAGACCGCGGACCTCCGGCAACATCGCGCCCGCGGGCAGCCGGACCTCGTCCATCACGAGTTCCGACGTGACGCTCGCCCGGAGCGACATCTTCTTGTGGATGTCGGGAGCGGAGAACCCGGGCGCGTCGCACGGCACGACGAAGCCGCGGATCCCGTCGTCGGTGTTCGCCCACACGATCGCGACGTCGGAGCAACTGCCGTTCGTGATCCACATCTTCGTTCCCGACAAGATCCAGTCGTCGCCGTCGCGTTTCGCGAATGTCCGCATCGATCCCGGGTCGCTGCCGCTGTCGGGCTCGCTCAAGCCGAAGCACCCGATGGCCTCGCCCGATTGCAGCCGCGGGAGCCACTCGGCCTTCTGCTCCTCGGACCCGAAGGTGTGGATCGCGAACATCGCGAGCGCGCTCGTCACGCTGACGAACGACCGCAACCCACTGTCGCCGGCCTCGAGCTCCAGCTCGACCAGCCCGTACGCGACGGCGCCGAGCCCGCCGATGTCCGGCAGCTGCATCCCGAGGAACCCGAGCTGGCCGAGCTCCTTCGCGAGCTCGCGCGCGGGGAACTCGCCGTGCTCGAACCAGTCGTCGACCTCCGGAAGGATCCGGTCGGCGACCCATTCGCGGGCGAGGCCGCGGATCTGCCGCTCCTCGTCGGTGAGCAGGGCATCGATGGCGATCAGGTCGAGCGGGTCGGGTGCATCCACGGGGCGCTCCTTCCTCGATGGGGCCAGCCTATGCCGCGAGACGTTTAGCGGCTCGACCCGTCGTTCGCGGCCTCGGCCCGCACCTCGGCGTCGTGCTCACCGAGGTGGGGCGGCCGCAGACGGTAGGTCGCGGGCGTCCTGGACAACTCGACCGGATTCGCGACCGTATCGGCGCCGGGGAACGACGCGACGGCCTCCAGACCGACATCCCGGGCGAGCGCGAAAGCTTGGTCAACTTGATTGACCATCCCACAGGGGATACCGCGGGCGCCGAGTCGCTCGATCCACGCCGCCGCCGGCGCCGTCGCCAAGACCCGCTCGAGCGCCTCGACGAGCGGCCCCCGGTTCGTGACCCGGGCAGCGTTCGTCGTGAACCGCTCGTCGGCAGCCACGGCCGGCACGCCCAGCACGTCACAGAACGACGCGAACTGCTCATCGTTCCCGACGGCGACGACGAAGGGACCGTCCGCCGCGCGCAACGTCTCGTACGGCGCGATCGACGGGTGCCGGTTGCCCATCCGCCCGGCAACGACCCCAGCGGTGAGCCAGTTCGACGCTTGGTTCGCGAGCGCGAACAACGTCGTCGACAGCAGGTCGACCTCCACGAGCTGGCCCTCGCCCGTTCGATCACGGTGCCGCAGCGCCGTGAGGATCCCGATCGCCGCGTGCAGACCGGTCATCACGTCGACGAGCGCGACGCCGATCTTGCGCGGCTCACCGTCGGGGTCGCCGGTGATCGACATCAGCCCGCCCATCGCCTGTGCCAGGAAGTCGTATCCCGCGACGTCGCCACGGCCGATCCCCGCGATGCGGCACGAGACGAGATCCGGCCGCTCGGCCGACAACGTGGCGTGGTCCAGACCGGCGCGCGCCATCACGCCCGGACGGAAATTCTCGATGACGACGTCGGACCGAAGCGCGATCGTGCGCGCCACCGCCAGGTCTGCGGGGTCCTTCAGGTCCAGCGCGACGCTCCGCTTGTTGCGGTTCACGCTCAGGTAATAGGAGGCGTCGCCCTCGGCTGACCAAGGCGGCCCCCATCCGCGCGTGTCGTCGCCGGTCCCCGGCCGCTCGACCTTCACGACGTCCGCGCCGAGGTCGCCGAGGATCATCGTCGCGAGCGGTCCGGCGAGCACCCGGGAGAAGTCCGCGACGCGGATCCCGTCCAGCGCTCCGGGCGTTTCGGTCACAGCGCGCACTGTAGGCGGTCGCCGAAGCGACCGGGCGTCACCGCACCGGTACCCGGGTCTCGGGCTGGCTCGGTAGCATCCGCGGGATGAACGTGACCGTGCTCGCGAAATTCGTCCCCAATCCCACGGGCACCCCGGCGCTCGGACCCGACAACCTGTTGATCCGCGACGCCGGCGACGGCGCGCTCGACCCGGGAGACGAGTTCGGCCTTGAGCTCGCGCTGCAACTCGTCGAGGCGCAAGGCGGTGAGGTCACCGTCGTGTCGATGGGACCGGACGAGGCCCTTACCGGTGTGCAGCGCGGCCTCGCGATGGGCGCCCACCGGGGACTTTTGGTCACCGACCCGGCACTCAAGGGCGCCGACGCGCTCGTCACGGCGCGAGTGCTCGCCGCCGCCATCGCGCGGAGCACGTACGACCTGGTCATCGCGGGCGTCGAGTCGACCGACGGCTACACGGGCACGATGCCGGCAACGCTCGCCGAGCTGCTCGGTGTCGCGAGCGTCACCGCCGTTCGCAAGCTCGAACCCGACGGCGAGGGCTTCCGGGCGGAACGCCAGACCGAGTCGGGCTACGACGTCCTCACCGCGCCGAAGCCCGCGCTCGTCACGGTGACCGCGGGAGCGACCGACCCGCGCTACCCCAGCCTCAAAGGGATCATGGCCGCGAAGTCGAAGCCGGTCGAAACGGTGACCGCGGCGGGTCTCGGCGTGGCCGATCTCGCGGCGACCCAGACGGTGGCCGCAGTCACCGAAGCGCCGGCCAAGGCCGGCGGCGAGATCGTCTCCGGCGACGAAGCGGTCACGCGGATCGCGGATCTGTTGACCGAGGCGAAGGTGATCTGATGGGCGCGACCTGGGTCTACGCCGAGGTCACACCGGAGGGCACGCTCCCGAGCGCGCTCGAGCTGTTGACCAAGGCGAGGACGCTCGGTGGCGACGTCGCCGCCGTCGCGCTCGGCCCCGGCGCGACGAACGCCGCCGGCGAGCTCGGAGCGCACGGCGCGACGACCGTGTACGCGAGCGACGACCAGGTGTTCGCCGACCGGCCGGGCCGTCCCGCCGCGCACACGCTCCATCAGCTGATCGGACAGCACACCCCGTCGCTCATCCTGTTCCCCGGCTCGTACGAGGGTCGCGACGTCGCCGGCTGTCTCCAGGCGCTGACCGGGTCGACGCTGATGGCCAACGTCACCGACGTCGCCGGCCCGTCGCGCGCACAGACCGAGATCTTCGGCGGTACGAAGATCGTCGAGGTCGACCTTGCCGGGCCCGAACCGCGTCTCGTGCTCGTTCGCCCGAAGTCGTTCCCGGCGGAGCCGAGCGGTGGAACCGCCGAGGTGGTGATGGTCGACGCCGTGACGCCGACCGGGCCGACGGCCACCATCGTCGAGCGGCACGCCGAGGCGGCGACCGGACCCAAGCTCGAGGAGGCGAACGTCGTCATCGCGGGTGGCCGCGGGCTCGGCGGCCCCGAACCCTTCGCGATGCTCGACGACCTCGCCGCGGCGATCGGCGGCGCGGCGGTCGGCGCCTCGCGCGCCGCCGTCGATGCAGGCTGGGTCCCCTACGCGTACCAGGTCGGCCAGACCGGGAAGACCGTCAAGCCTGAGGTGTACATCGCCGCGGGGATCAGCGGCGCCCTGCAGCATGTCGTCGGGATGAAGGGCGCCAAGCGGATCGTCGCGATCAACAAGGACGCCGACGCGCCGATCCTGAAGATCGCCGACCTCGGCGTCGTCGGCGATCTGTTCCAGATCGTGCCCGCACTGACCGAGGAGGTCCGTCGACGGGCCAGCTCCTGAGCGCCGTCGCGCTCGTGGCGGTCATCGCCGTCGCGGTCGTCGTGTTCGTTCGGCGGGCGAGCGCGCGGATGACGCTGCTGCGCGCGGCCCCTGCGGCCGCGCGCACCGCCGACCCCGGCGCGCGCGCCCGACGGGAGCTCGCGCACGTGCTCGGGCAACGCAAGCTCTTCCAGAAGGCCCTGCCCGGCGTGATGCACGCCTTCATCTTCTGGGGCTTCCTCGTGCTGTTCCCGACGATCATCGAGGCGATGCTGGCGATCGTCGACGACGGGCGGTCGCTACCAGTGATCGGCCAGGCGCCGTGGTTCCTGTTCCTCGTCGACGTGTTCGCGACACTCGTCGCGGTCGGGATCGCGATCGCGTTCTACATCCGCAAGGTTCAGCGCCCCGACCGCTTCCGCGGCTCCCATATGGAGGAGGCCGACAAGATCCTCATCGCGATCCTTGGGATCGTCGCGACGCTGCTCCTGTGGAACGCGACGAAGATCGCGCTCGGCCAGACGCTGCATCCGAGCGCCGAGCCGGTTGCGAACGCGCTGTCGAACCTGTTCGGCGCCGGACAGCCGACCGAGACGCTCGAGCGCGTCTTCGTGTGGTCGCACGTGCTGATTGTGCTCGGCTTCCTCGCGTATCTGCCCAAGTCGAAGCACCTGCACATCATCACCGCGGTGCCGAACGTCTACTTCGCGAAGAACGGCCCGAGCGGCCACCTCGAGAAGCTCGAGATCGACCTCGAGGGGCCGGAGGAGGACCTGCGCTTCGGCGTCGCGACCCCGAGGGACCTGTCGAAGAAGCAGCTCCTCGACCTCTTCAGTTGCACGGAGTGCGGGCGTTGCCAAGAAGTGTGCCCCGCGTGGAACACCGGCAAGCCGCTTAGCCCGAAGCTGCTGATCATGGATCTTCGCGACGCCGTCGCGGGCGTCGATCCGGCGGCCGGGGAACCAACGGGCGAGATCGAGCTGCAGCCCCTCGTGCCGAACGCCGTCACCGACGAGGTCGTCTGGGACTGCGTGACCTGCGGCGCATGCATGCGCGAGTGCCCGGTCGACATCGAGCACGTCGACACGATCGTCGATCTCCGGCGGAACCTCGTGATGGCCGAGTCGCGGTTCCCCACCGAGGCGGGCACGATGCTGCGCGGCGTCGAGGGCCCGAACCAGAACCCGTGGAGCCAGCCCGCGTCGGCCCGGACCGACTGGATCGGCGACATCCCCGTGCGTGTGCTCGCTCCCGGCGACCCCGCGCCCGAGTACCTGTTCTGGGTCGGGTGCGCCGGCGCGTTCGACGACCGCGCGAAGAAGACGACGCAGAGCGTCGCGCGCCTGCTCAACGCGGCCGGCGTCGACTGGGCCGTGCTCGGCGGCCGCGAGCGGTGCACCGGGGATCCGGCTCGCCGGATGGGCCACGAATACCTGTTCCAGATGCTCGCCGAGCAGAACGTCGCGACGTTCGCGGACGCGGGCATCACCAAGGTGGTCGCCACGTGCGCGCACTGCTTCAACACGCTCGCCAACGAATACCCCGACTACGGCGCCACGCTCGAGGTCGTGCACCACACGGAGTTGCTCTCGCATCTGCTCGCAGAACGGAAGCTCCTCACCACGCCTGGTGCCAGCGGCACGGTCACGTACCACGACGCCTGCTACCTCGGCCGGCACAACGGACGGTTCGACCCGCCGAGAGACGTGCTCGGTTCGACGGGCCTGACCGCCACGGAGATGGAACGGGCGCGCGAACGTTCGTTCTGCTGCGGCGCGGGCGGCGCCCGGATGTGGATGGAAGAAGACGCCGGCACGCGGATCAACGACACCCGCTTCGCCGAGGCGCAGGGCACCGGCGCCGACACGCTCGCGGTCGCGTGCCCGTACTGCTTCGTGATGCTCGACGACGCCGCCAAGGCGGCAGGCTCGGAGATGCGCGTCGCCGACGTCGCGACCCTCTTGGCCGAGGCGACCCTCGGGGAGCCGACGACCCGACCGTAGACTCGCGGTATGGACCCGCTGCTGTTCGCCAAAGGGGACGCCGCAGAGACCTTCGGGATCGGCCCGACCGCCGCAACCGATGCCGGCGCGAACGTCCGTGTCTGGGACGCCGTCGGGGGCGAGCCGGCGCCGCCGCTCGACGACGTGAGCGGCGTCGTGATATTCGGCAGCAGCTACAACATCGACCACGCGAGCGAGCAGCCGTTCATCGACCGGCTCCGCGGCGTCACGCTGGACGCGCTCGACCGCGGCACGCCGTTCCTCGGCATCTGCTTCGGCGCCCAGATCCTCGCGTGGTCGCTCGGCGCGGAGATCCACAAGGCGCCGGTCCGCGAGATCGGCTACGTCCCGCTGCGGCCGCTCGCCGCCGCGGCGGACGATCAGGTCCTGTCGCACTACGCCGACGGCGACCCGGTGTTCCAGTGGCACATGGACACGTTCGACCTGCCGGCGGACGCCGAGCTGCTCGCGAGGGGCGATGACGTCGCGGCGCAGGCGTACCGCGTCGGCGACCGCACCTGGGCAACGCAGTTCCACCTCGAGATCGACCGCGCGGAGATCGATCTGTGGATCGACGAGGCAGGGCCGTCGCTCGAGGCCGACTGGCACACGACCTCGGAACGCATGCGCACCGCGGCGGCGGCCCACCAGGCGCACCACGAGCACCTGGGCGCCGAGGTGTTCCGCCGGTTCGTGAAGGTCGCTCGAACGAACGCGTGACGCCGGGGTCATTACCGCGCTCGCAAACGTGTGATTATCCCCGGAGACATGGCCGTCCGGACATCTCCGCGTCTTGCCGCACTTCCCCCCGAGACGTTCCGCGCCAAGGTCGCTCATCTGACGGTGGCATCTTGTTTGGTGCTGTGTGGGTCGCTGTTCATCGTTTCGTCGTGGGATGAAGTGAACTGTGTCGCCGGCGAAGTCACGTCGTCGGGGCCGTGCGGCGTCGCGCTCGTGTGGGGAGGCACGCTGCTGGCCGTGGGGATCTTCTTGCTGTTCATCGGCGGCATCGTGCTGTTTCGTGCGGCGCGTCGTCATGTGGATCCCGACGGCGGCGACGGGTGGCGGGTCGGCCAAGCGATCGTCGTGATGATCTGCGGCGTCCTGCTCGGTCTGTTGATCCCACGCTACGAGTGCCCCCCCGGCACCACGCTGTCGCCGGTGTTCAAGTTCTGCGTGAACCACGACGTCGTCTATCCCGCGCCGTCGCCAGGGATGCCCTGGAAGTTGGCTGCTGTGGGCATCGGTGTCGCCATCGGCGTCGTGATGTTGCGGTGGCGATCGATGCCGATCTGGCTCGCCACCGCGATCGTCGCCGCGGCGTCGATCGGCACCGCGCTGTTCGCCGTGTCTCAGGCCACCGGCATCCCGGGCTTCCGCGCCGTTGCGCCGGCCTCCGCGGTCCTCGTCTTCCGCGTGATCTCCCCTGCCGCCGCCGGGGCGGGCGGTTCACCGCTCGGTAGCCGGCCTCACGAAGGTCGTCGGACCGTCATCAGGGACTAGTCGAAGGGGACTAGCGCTCACCAGCGCTTTGCGGCATGATGCGCGCCTATACGGCACCGTGGCCGGACGGATCACGGTGCCCAGCCACAGGAGAGGATCAGATCTACGGACGTGAGCGCTTCCTTCCGAACACGATTCGGCCGGCCCCACTCCGGTAGTCCCAACCCCGATCGATGGCACCGCGCCAAGGAGCCGGCGTGACCGCCGTCGCCGCGACGCGCTTCGGCAAGCCCCTACCGGCCGGCGGCACGATCGGCGTGATGGCGCCGTCGGGCCCGTACTTCAACGCGAGCGATATCGATCGGCCGCTGCGGTGGTGGCGGGATCGCGGCTACAGCGTCAAGGTCACTGATTCCATCTGGATGAAGGACGACTACGTCGCCGGCCCGCCGGAGAAGCGCGCCGAGGACCTGAACGCGCTGTTCGCCGACCCGGAGGTCGACGTGATCCAGGTGCTGTGGGGCGGCACGGGGGCGATCGAGATCCTGCCGTTCCTCGACTACGACCTGATCGCGCAGAACCCCAAGGCGTTGATGGGGTTCTCCGACATCACGAACCTCCACATCGCGCTGCGCCAGCGAGCCGGCCTGGCCACGTTCCACGGGCCGGGGTTCGGCTCGATGGGCGTCCCCGAGCGCAACCCGTTCACCTGGGACTCAGCCGTCGCGGCGCTCACGGCGGGCGGCGCCGGCGAGGTCCCGCGTGATCCCGACGATCCCTACGTCCGCACGCTGGCGGGCGGCAGGGTCACCGCTCCGATCGTCGGCGGCAACCTCTTCACGTTCGTGCACCTGATCGGGACGNCCTGGGACCCGGTCTTCGACGGGGCGATCCTGTTCTTCGAAGAGGTGAACGAACCGCCGTACGTGGTCGAAGTCCATCTCCATCAGCTCGCGCTCGCCGGCAAGCTCGACAACGTCGTCGGGGTCGTCGTCGGCGAGCTGTTCGAGTGCGACTGGCGCGAGGCCCGCCCGGAGGCGCCTCGGACCCGCTCGATCGAGGACGTCCTGGAGCGGTGCCTGCTCCCCCTGAACGTCCCGATCATCTACAAGCTGCCCCTCGGACACGGGAAGCACACAGCATCGATACCCCTTGGGGTGCAAGCCACCCTGGACGCCGACGCACAGACGCTGACGGTCGACCAACCCGGGGTGGCGTCGGGGTCGTAAAGGTACGTAGGAACCAACTCGTAGGTCCAGTGGAAGGAGGCACCACATGAGGAAGGTCCGAAGAGGACTCCTCGTCTTAGTCAGCGGCCTGATCATCGTGCTCCTCGCGGCGGGCGCAGCCTGGGCGCAGAGTGCGAGCGCGTCGGGATCCGCTTCCGCATCGGCGGCCGGCGGATCGGGCGGCACGTTCATCGAGGGCACCGTCAACAACATGCGGACGGTGAACCCCTGGAAAGCGATCGAGTCGCCGGAGTACGAAGTGCTCGCCCTGAACTTCGACCTCCTCGAGAACTTCGACAAGTCGACGCTGCAGGCGTCGCCGGGTGTGGCGACAAGCTGGAGCCAGTCGTCGGATGGACTCACGTGGACCTTCCAGATCCGTCCCGGGATGACGTGGCAGGACGGCCAGCCGTTCACGGCCAACGACATCGCCTGGACCTACAACGAGACCCTCAACTGCAAGCTCGGGAACTCGCTCGACTACCTGGTGCCCAACTTCACCAAGTCGATCACCGCGACGAGCGACACGGAGCTCGTGTGGACGACGGACAAGCCGACGAGCGCGCCGATCCGGCCGCCGTGGGTCTACATCGCGCCGCAGCACATCTACGGCAACGACACGTGTGCCGAGATCAACAAGGAGCCGTTCTTCGAGGACGGCAAGCCGATGATCGGCAGCGGCCCGTTCCAGCTCACGCAGTGGGACAAGGGTCAGGACTGGACCATGACCGCCAACCCCAACTACTGGGGCGGCGCGCCGCACATCAGCCAGTTCAAGGTGGTCCTGTACGACAACTCCGAGGCCATGGTGAACGCCTTGAAGCAGGGTGAGATCGACTACACCAACCTCGGCTCCGTCGACCTGTTCAACCAGTTGCAATCGGAGAGCGGCACCAACGGCATCACCACGCATGTCGGGCCCGCCGTCACGTTCGGACAGATGAGCTTCAACATGTGCGACCCCACGTCGCCCGACGCGGCACCGTACTGCCAGAAGAACCCCGGCACGGGCAACCCCGCGCTGCGCGACCCGGCGGTCCGGACGGCGATCTCATGGGCGATCGATCGGCAGACGATCGTCGACAAGGTGCTCGCGGGGTACGGAGAACCGGGGACCACGATCGTCCCGCCCTTCGCGACCTTCTACCACTATCAGCCGACGGCGGACGAGGCGATCGGGTTCAGTATCGACAACGCGAAACAGATCCTCGCCGACGCGGGCTACAAGGACACCGATAACAACGGCGTCCTCAACGATCCGAAGACAGGTCAGGATCTGAACTTCCGCCTGATCCTGCGATCGGAGTCCGACATCGGCGCCCGGCTGGGGACATACGTCACGGGATGGCTGAAGCAGATCGGGATCGCGACCACCTCGGAGGTGGTCAGCGACGGGAAGCTCTCTCAAGCGTGGCTGTCCGACGACTACGACATGTACATCTGGGGCTGGGGCCCGGACCCTGATCCGGATTTCATGCTCTCGACGTTCACGTCGAATCAGTGTGGCACGTGGAGCGACACCTGCTACTCCAACCCGCAATACGACAAGCTCTACGTCGACCAGCAGACGGCTCCGACGCCGGAGGACCGGCAGAAGATCGTCTATCAGATGCAGGACATGCTCTATAAGGACATCCCCGAGGTGGTCCTGTACTACGACAAGTCGCTGGAGGCATACAACAGCGCCAAGTGGACCGGCCTCGAGGACAACGTGTCGCCCCAGCCGGAGGGGTTCCTATGGAACCAGTACACGGCGTACTCGGCGTTGACGCTCCAGCTGCGCGGGGCGGACTCCGGCTCGAGCGGTGGCGCGAGCTCAGGGCTGCTCGTCATTGTGGGTATCCTCGGAGCCATCATCGTGATCGTCGGGATCGTGATGATCGCCCGCAGGGGTAAGTCGGACGAGGACCTGGCCTAGGACGCGCGAGAGGGACAGGACGACGCAGGATGGGAACGGCGAAGTACCTGCTGGGGAAACTCGGGCAGCTCTTCATCACCCTCCTGCTCGTCCTGTCTCTCGCCTTCCTGTTGTTCCGGGTCTGGCAGCCTGGCGACCCGGTCGCCACGTGGGCGAAGGCCAGCGGCGCGCATTTCAGCGCGACGCAGCTCGCGCAGGTCCGGCACGAGTGGGGCTTGGACGTTCCGTTGCCCGAGCAGTACGTCCAGTACATGGGACAGATGCTGACGTTCAACTTCGGGACCTCGACGATCTTGAACCCGGACGCGAGCGTCAGCAGCCTGTTCTGGTCTCGGATGGCGAAGTCGGCGATCTTGATCGTGACGAGCACGTTCGCTGCCATCGCGATCGGGGTCTTGCTCGGCATCTACGGCGGCTGGAAACGTCAAGGGAAGGTCGACCAGGCCTCGATGGGCAGCTCGATGGTGTTGTACGCGATGCCGGAGTTCGTGCTCGGCATGATCTTGATCCTGCTGTTCGCCGGCACGCTGCATCTGTTCCCGGTGAGTCTCTACGAGAGTCCGATCCCGAAGACGGGGCTCGCGCATTGGACCGATGTGATCAACCACATGGCGCTGCCATGGGTCACGCTGACGCTGGCATACGTCGGCGAGTTCTATCTCGTGATGCGGAGTTCGTTGCTCGACGTGCTGGGTGAGGAATACATCGCGCTCGCGCGCGCGAAGGGCGTCCGTGAGAAGTACGTCCTGCGCAAGCACGCCGTTCCAAACGCGCTGCTGCCCACGATCACGCTCGTCGCCCTGTCGTTCGGTTTCATCCTGAGCGGCGTCATCACGATCGAGTACGTCTTCAGCTACCCGGGCGTCGGCAAGCTGTCGGTCGAAGCGCTCACGCAACGCGACTTCGCCGTGCTGCAAGCCACGTTCGTCATCTCGGTGATCGCCGTCCTGCTGGCGAACTTCATCGCCGACCTGACGTACGCGTACCTCGACCCCCGCGTGCGGAGGGCCTGACGATGAAGACCGAACCGGCGATCGCTGCAACCGAGGTTCCGGCGCCCGTCCTGCCGCCCGAGAAGCGCACGCCACGCCAGCTGCGATGGGCGCGCCGCCGGCGAACGGCCGCTCGGTTCTGGCAGCAGTTCCGGCAGAGCAAGATGGGGATGATCGGGCTCGCGATCCTGCTGTTCTACGTGGGGGTCGCGATCTTCTCCGTCTTCGCGAACAAGGGGGCGCTCGACCCCACCATCACCACCAACGGCCCGCGGCTGGCCGGTCCCTCGTTGCACTACCCGCTCGGCACCCAGATCGACGGGATCTCCGTCCTGTCCCTCACGATCGAGGGCGCGCGGATCTCGTTGTTCGTCGGGCTCGCGGCCGCGATCATCTCGATGCTGCTGGGCACGATCATCGGGATGTGGGCCGGCTACAAGAGTTCCGTGCACGATGCGATCCTCATGCGGATCACCGACGTGTTCCTCGTGCTTCCGTGGCTCGCCCTCGCGATCGTCCTGGCTGCGATGTTCGGCCAGAACTTCTGGATCATCATCATCATCATCGGCCTCACATCGTGGGCGGGCACCGCGCGCTTGGTGCGCGCGCAGGTGCTGTCCGTCAAGGAACGCACCTACATCGAGCGTTCCCGTGCGCTCGGTGCGAGCGACGCGCACGTCGTCATCAAGCACATCACGCCGAACCTGATGCCGATCATCTTCGCGAACACGATCCTGACGATCGCCATCGCGATCCTGTCTGAATCCCAGCTGTCCTTCCTCGGCCTCGGCGACCCCAAGTCGCAATCGTGGGGCACGCTCATCGAGCAGGCGTTCAACCACGGCGCGCTCACGCTGCACGCGTGGTGGTGGCTCATGGCGCCGAGCCTGTCGATCGTGCTCGTCGTCCTCGGATTCACGATGGTCGGCTTCGCGATGGACGAGATCGTGAACCCGAGGATCCGCGAGCGATGAGCATCCTGAACGTCGAGGATCTTCGGGTCACGTACACGACGAAGGGCGGCGACGTCCCGGCGGTCCGGGGCGTGTCGTTCGCGATCGAACGCGGCGAGGTGCTAGGCCTCGCCGGCGAATCCGGGTGCGGCAAGTCGACGATCGCCGGCGCGATCCTGCGCCTGCACTCGCCCGGCACGAAGATCGAGGGAAAGCTCGAGCTCGAGGGTGAGGACATCCTCGCGCTCAAGCCNGGCCGGCTCCGCGCGGTCCGGTGGACCGGCGCGTCGATCGTGTTCCAGGGCGCCCTGCACGCGCTGAACCCGGTACAGAAGATCGGCGACCAGATCGAAGAAGCGATCCAGGTGCACGGCATGGCCACCCAGAAGGAGGCGGCCGTGCGCGCCGGCGCGCTCCTCGAGCAGGTCGGCCTCCCGCCGCGCCGCAAGGACGACTATCCCCACGAGCTTTCCGGCGGCCAGAAGCAGCGCGTCATGATCGCGATGGCGCTCGCGTGCAGCCCGACGCTCGTGATCGCCGATGAGCCGACCACCGCGCTGGACGTGATGGTCCAGGCCCAGGTCTTGCAACTGCTGCGGTCCCTGCAGCACGACCTCGGACTGGCGATGCTATTCATCACGCACGACCTCTCGGTGCTGGTCGACGTCTCCGACCGGCTCGCGATCATGTACGCGGGCAAGATCGTCGAGGAGGGGAAGGCCGACCAGGTCTTCCACGCGCCACAGCACCCCTACACGGCGGCGCTCGCGGCTGCGTTCCCCGAGATCGGCGACACGCGCTTCCGGCATCGCCCGGCCGGCTTGGGCGGCGACCCGCCCGACCCGCAACAGATCCCGTCGGGGTGCCCGTTCCACCCGCGCTGCACACGCCGGGTCGATGTCTGTGACTCGATCGTGCCGGAGCTCTGGGACGCCGGCCCCGACCGCCGCGCGGCGTGCGTGCACGTGGCCGGCGCGCCGAGCCTGGAGTCGGTGGGCTTGTGACGGACACCGAAGCGGCACGCTCCGAGACGCTCGAGCTCGGTCAGCCGATCATCGAGATCGACGACCTCGAGGTGAACTTCGCCGCCCGCGTCGGCCTGATCGCCGGGCTGATGGGCAAGAAGGGCTCCGACGCGAAGGCGGTCGACGGCGTCGACCTCACCCTGCACGAAGGAGAGGTGCTCGCCCTCGCCGGCGAGTCGGGCTGCGGCAAGACCACGACGGCCCGGGCGCTCCTCGGGCTGATCCAGCCGCAGCGCGGCTCGATCAAGTTCCGGGGAAAGACGCTGCCAAGGGACACCCGCAGCCTGCGACCCTTCCGCCGNGAGGTCCAGATGGTGTTCCAGGACCCGACCGGCTCGCTCAACCCCCGGCAGACGATCTACGAGATCGTGGCCGAGGGCCTGCGCATCCACAAGATCGACGAGGGGCCGAACGGCGAGACGGAAGAGGACCTCGTCGCACAGGCGCTGTCGCGCGCGGGTCTGCGGCCGCCGGAGCGCTTCTATCTGCTCTATCCGCACGAGCTGTCGGGCGGCCAGCGGCAACGCGTGGTGATCGCCGGCGCGCTCGCGCTCGAGCCCAAGGTGATCGTCGCCGACGAGCCGGTGTCGAACCTCGACGCGTCCGTTCGCGGCGAGATCCTAAGGCTGCTGATGAAGTTCCGCGACGAGCTGCGGATCTCGATCTTGATCGTCACGCACGACCTGGGGCTCGCCTGGACGGTCGCCGACCGTGTCGCGGTGATGTACCTGGGCCGTGTGGTCGAGATCGGCCCGACAGAAGAGGTGCTGCTGCGTCCACGCCACCCCTACACCAAAGCCTTGCTGAACGTCGTGCCCGAGGCCGGCGAGGTCGGCGTCATCCGGGAGATCCTCCAAGGCGAGCCGCCGGACCCGACACGCATCCCGGCCGGGTGCCGGTTCCACCCGCGGTGCCCGGTGGTCGCGTCAGGACGCGCTGCGGAACTCGGGATCGAAGACCGGTGCCGGGGCGAAGACCTGCCGCTCGCCGAAGTGGGGCCGCAGCACTACGCGGCCTGTCACCTGATCGACATCAACCAGCAGCCGTAGGCGGCCCGTCGACGGCCGCGGGCGTTACGTCGCTCTGCATCGCGTCGCCGTCGCTGCCTTCGGACGCCGCGTCGGTTCCTTCCCTTTCGTCTTCGTCACCGCGGAGGACACCGAGGATCGCCGCCATCTCGGCGTCGCCCACCGGTGCGTCGTGGGGCTTGGGCGTGTTGCCGCCCGAACGCGCGGTGGCAAGCAGGGCGCGGAGGTTCGACTCGGCCATCTCGGCCCGGCTCTCGAGCTCGCGCGACCGTTCGCCGAGGGAGCGGGCGCGCTGTTCGGACTCGTCACGGGCGGCGCGCGCGTCGCGCGCCTCTTCCCGGAGCGTCCTGACCTCGGCGCGAAGCTCCGC
>C688J18823_10000741_pt1 | contig 19342 bp, 12 predicted proteins | sample HopSoiMetagenom1_FD_18823 | JGI IMG/M metagenome (IMG submission 18823) | reverse complement strand
CGTCCGTGCTCGATGACGCACGCATTGGCAACGCGAATTGTACCGCCGACGGCGGCGACCGGCTTGCCTAACAAGAAGGGCCGCGCGAGCCGCAGCAATGCGTCGGGCTCGATGAGCGTGTCGGCATCGACGGCGAGCACGTACGGGAAGCGCGCCGCGTTGAGCGCGGCGTTCAGGGCATCCGCCTTGCCGCCGTTCTCCTTGTCGATCACGAGCAGCTTCGAGTGCTGGCGCGAGCGATAGTAACCGCGCACCGGCTTGGTGGCGATCGAGATCATGAACGCCGGCGGCACCTCGTACAGATCGTACGCCGCGAGCAGCTTCGCCATCGTCTTGTCCGACGAGCCGTCGTTCACGAGAACGACCTCGTGGTGTGGATACTGGAGCGTGAGGAACGAGATGACGCTGTCGACGATCGTCATCTCCTCGTTATGCGCCGGGACGAGGATGCTGAGCGGCGGCAGCGCCTCCGTGCCAAGCACCTGAGTGAGATGCTCGTCCTCGGCGAGATGCCAGTGCGACCAGAGCTCCGGGATCGAGAGCAGCAGCAGCAGGGCGTAGAACGAGTTCAGGCCGAGCATGTAGAACAGCGCGAGCTTGTCGAGATGGAGCAGGATCGACGCGATCACGCTTCGGCGAGCTCCACGACGGCGCCGTCCGAGAGGCCGCTCACCATCTTCGCCATGTCGGACGCATAACGATCGCTGCGCTCGCGTGCCGCACGGAGTGCACGGCGTCCCGTCTCTCCGAGCTGCGCGAGCGACAGCGCGCTTCGGAACCGCACCCACCACGATCGATCGACGAGCGCACTACTCAACTCGCCAACGGCAGCGGTCGAACGGAGAGCACCGAGCCCGCGGGCGGCCTGGGCACGCACGCGCCAGTCGTCATCCTTGAGCATCTCACGGAGGGCCGACTCGGCGTCAGCGTGCATGTAATGGCGCAGACCGCGAGCCGTCGAGATGCGGATCTCGGCAACGGGGTGATTGCGGAACGCGAGCAGCGCGGCCAGGCAGTGCGAGTCGCCGAGCTGCTCCGCGAGGGCGATCCACACCTGGAGCTTGGCGAGTGGCGCGAGCGGCTGGAGACGCTCGATCAGCGCAGGCACCGTGTGTCGCCAGGTCGCGCGCAGGATGCGGAGCTGAAAGACACGAACGATGGGCGAGCGCGTGTGCAGCGTGTCGAGGACGTGGTCGATGAGCGCGCGATCGCCAATGCGCGTTAGGCAGATGCTCGCCGCCGCCTGCACAGCAGCGTGCTCGTCCGCGAGGAGACCGCGGAGCAGGTTGACGTCGCGCAACGTACCGACCACCGCGAGAAGCCTCGCCGCGTCGAGGCGTCGCCACCATAATCGAGAGGAAGCTTGCGAGAGAATGCGTCGCACCCAGCGATCCTCGCGCAACGCGCGCGCGAGTTGCCCGAGATGCTCCGGCGCGGCGCGAGCGGCGACGTGAATCGTGAGCTGATCGAGCGCGTCCCGCTCGGGAAGGCGGCGGAGCGCGCTGGCGACGTCAGTGGCGGTTCCGGCGCCGACGAGCCATTTCTGCATCGGCTCCTGAACGCGATTCGCGGCCGCTGCGGCACGTCGCCCGCGCAGCATCCGGCGCGCGCGATTCACGAACAGCAGCAACACGAGCAGCGCGAAGAAAGAGGCTTGGATGATCGCGACGAGGAGGATGACCGAAAGCCTCATCCGCCCCCGCCCGCACTCCCGCCGCCACCGGCGCGTCGTGATCGCTCCAGCCAGGTAGGAATCTTCGCCATCAGAATCCGGAGATTCACCGGCTTCGGCAGATAGTCGATGGCGCCGGCGCGATAGGCGCGCAGCTGCTCGGCCTCACCGCCACGCGCCGTAAGAAAAACGGTAGCGTAGGCGCCAGGTCGCTCGACGCGCAGCCGCTCGTGCAGGGAGAAGCCATCGAGCCCGGGCAAATCGACGTCGAGCAGGACAAGCGGCGCGCGACGTCCGACGTTCAGGGCGAGCAGACCCTCGAGCGCCTGCGGACCGGTCGCGTAGTGCAGGAATGTGAAACCGGAGGACTCGAGCGCGTAGCGCAGCATCTCGACGAAGCTGGTATCGTCCTCGACGATGACGATGTCGGGGCACGACTCCGACCGCTCACTCTTCGACGGCTCGGCGGCGCTATCGCTCGATTCCGGTGATGGCTCGTTGAGAGCCATGATCGGTGTCTGCGACGCGGCGCCACCTTCGCCGAGGACGCAGGCCTCGAGCTCATTGGCGAAATCGGCGATCATTGCGGCGCGACGGTCGCTGTCGAGCGACGGATCGGCCATCCAGCGGACGGCCGCGTCTTCCAGCTCGGCCGCGAGGCGGCTCGCCTCGGGGAACCCAAAGGAACCCGCCGAGCCATGAACCCGGTGCAACTCGCGACGGAGTGCCTCGACGACCTCGGGCGCGCTCGCGATGACGGCAAGCTGCGCCGAAAGTCGCCGGAACGCGGCGACGGTGTTCGCGATCGTGACCCGATACCGCTCACGCAGAACGCGCAGCGCTTCGTTGGTCTTAGCGTTCGATGGGCTGCCCTTGTTCACCGCGTTGCCGCCAATGACCGGAGTTCGTCGCATCAACGGCGAGCCGGCCGCACCCGAGGTCCGTCCCTCGATGCCGGCCGGCCCACCGCTCTGTAGGCAAGACTGATGTGCCGGTCCCTGCGTCACTTGGTTCGCCTCCCAATTCATGCGACTGCTCTGCGCCGACGACGAAGAGGATATTCGAACGATCCTGCAGCTGGCGCTGAGCCTCGATCCCGAGCTGGAAGTCGAGCTCGTGGACTCCGGCGAGGCGGCGCTCGTTCGCGCGCGTGCCGAGCGCTTCGACGCCATTCTTCTCGACGGAATGATGCCAGGTCTCGACGGCTACGAGACCTGCCGCCGACTCAAGGCGGATCCAGCCACTGCGGGAATTCCCGTGGTCTTCCTGACGGCCAAGACCCAACGGACCGAGGTTGAGCAAGCGCTCACGCTCGGCGCCGTGGCCTGTCTGGTGAAGCCGTTCGACCCGATGACGCTCGCCGCCGAGTTGCGCGGCGCGCTCGGTCGCTGACACCGATGCCCGCTGCTCGAGACGAGGAGAGAGCCCGGCTCATCGCGCTCGCACGATACGACATCCTCGATACGGAGCCGGAGCTGGCGTTCGACGACCTGGCGCGGCTCGCCGCGCTGGTCTGTGAGGCGCCGATGGCCCAGATCAACTTCGTCGACGACACACGGACGTGGAGCAAGGCGAGCTTCGGAGCGCCGCGCATCACCGTGCCCCGAGCCTCGAGCCTCTGCGCGCTCGCCATCAAGCGGCACGAAGCCCTCGTGATCGAGGACGTCGGCGCCGACGGACGCTTGTCGGCCTACGGGCGGCTCGATGCGGACATCGCAATCGGCTTCTACGCGGGCGTGCCGTTCGTGACGCCAGACGGCCACGCCATCGGGGTGCTCTGTGTCGCCGACATCCGACCGCGCCAACTCGCACCGAAGCAGCGCGACGGTCTCCTCGCACTCGCGCGACTCGTCGAATCGCAGCTCCAGCTACGCGCGTCGCCCGCGCGGCGGGAGCGCGACGAATCGTTCACGCGGCTATCGAGCGCCGCGAGCGAAGGGATCACCATTCTCCTCGAGGAGCGGGTGGTCGAGGCGAACAACGCCTTCGGTCGCCTCTTTGGCTACGATCTCACGGAAGTCGCTGGCCGCCCATTGCTCGACTACATCGCCCCCGAGTCGCGCGAGGCCGTAACGCGACAGCTCGGCCTCGTCTCGGAAAAGCCCCACGACGTTCGGGGGCGGCGGCGCGACGGCGCGACATTCGATATCGAGATCACGATCAAGCGCATCAGCTATCGCGATCGGCCTGCCCTCGGGTGTGTCGTGCGGGACATCAGCGAGCGAAAGGAGCTCGATCGAATCAAGAGCGAATTCGTATCGGTTGTCTCGCACGAGCTGCGGACGCCGCTGACCTCCATTCGTGGATCGCTCGGTCTCATGGAGGCAGGCGCGGTCGGCGAGCTGCCACCAAAGGCGCGCGACCTCACCCGCATCGCCCGACAGAACGCCGATCGGCTGATCCGGCTCATCAACGATATTCTCGATCTGGAGAAGATCGAGGCGGGAAAGATCCAGCTCCAGATCACCGCAGTTGACGTCGCCGATCTCGTGGAGTCGACTGTCGCGGAGCTGCGCGGAATGGCGCTGCTGTACAAGGTGTCGATCACCACTGAGCTCGGTTGTCGCGAGCCGGTTGCAGGCGACCGCGACCGTGTTGTGCAAATACTCACGAACCTGCTCTCGAACGCGCTCAAGTTCTCGCCGGAAGGCGGTGTGGTGTGCGTCGCGCTCGCGACCGGCGCCCCCGGCTTCCTCCGGTTCAGCGTGCGCGATCATGGACAGGGGATCAGCACCGAGCAGCAGGCGCGGCTCTTCACCCGCTTCGAGCAGCTGGAGGCCGCGAACACGCGTCGGCGCGGCGGTACGGGGCTCGGCCTCGCGATCTCTCGCTCGCTGGTGGAGCAGCAGGGCGGCCGCATTGGCGTGGAGTCCGCGCCAGGACAGGGGAGCGAATTCTGGTTCGAGCTGCCGCTCGTTCCCGCGCCGAGTATTCGGGACGCGGGGGCCGCGGCGGACGAGCCGCCCGGCATTCTCGTCGTCGAGGACGATGACGCCGTTGCGCGCGTGGTTGGGATCATTCTCGCCCGCGCCGGCCATTCCGTGACACGAGCGGCGACTCTCGAAGAAGCGCGAAGCGCCGTTGCGGCGAGGCGTCCGGCTGTGGTCCTGCTCGACATGAAGCTCCCTGACGGCAGCGGCTTCGATCTCGTCGATCACATGAGCGAGACGCCAGGGCTCGAGCAAGTGCCGGTAGTCGTGCTCTCGGGCGTCGAACCGACTTTCGATCATCGCACCCGGAGCGATCGGGTTGTGGAGTGGCTGATCAAACCTTTCGCCGAGCGCGAGCTCCTTCGCGCGCTCCGTGACGCGATGGGCAATGGCCCCGAGCCGCGGAGCATGACACGGCGGACGGCATGACGCGACTCGTCAGGCATAATTGGAGACGATGGCTGGTTGGATACGCGGTGCTGCTCCTCATCGCGCCGGCGTCTGGCTCACTCACTGCACAGGCCGTCGATTCGCGGTGCACGAAGCCTGACCAGACCGACGAGCGTGCCGTCGAGCGCGGATGGAGCGCATTGCGCGCTTCGAAAGTCGACGAAGCCGACGCTCGATTCCGGGCCGCGCTCGCGCGCTGCCCAGGGTTTCCGTCCGCGCTGGTGGGAGTGGCTTACGTCGCCATGCGCCGCGGCGACGACAGCGGCGCCGCCGTGTTCTTCGAGCGTGCGCTCGACGCGCAACCGGCCAATTACGACGCTCTCATCGGGCTGGGCATGCTTGCCTATCGCCATGGGGATCTCTCCAGGAGCTGGCGGCGCTTCGCCGCCGCGCTTGTCGTGGTTCCCGGCGACTCCGTGAGCCTCTGGTATCTCGATCGCATTCCCGCGGCGCGTGACAGCCTCACCCTCATGGTGCCACCCCGGCCCCCGCGCACGATCGTCGCCGCGCGCACCGGAGCCCGCATCTTCGAGGTGCCTAGCGGTTCCGGCGGATGGAGCCCGCTGTGGATCAAAGCCGTGAACCTCGGCGCTGCGCTCCCCGGAAAGCACCCATCGGAGTTTCCGCCTGATGACGGCACCTACGAACACTGGATCGAGCTCGCGGCGCGAATGAACGCCAACGCCATTCGCGTTTACACGATCCATCCCCCGCACTTCTATCGCGCCCTGGCGCGTTGGAACGCGGCGCACGCGGATCGCGCGCTCTGGCTCATCCAGGGAGTCTGGACGGAGCTGCCCCCGGGATTGAAGCAGGAGGGCTACGACGACGCGCAGTGGAACGCCGCCTTTGTCGCGGAGATGCACCGCGTAGTCGACCTCGTCCACGGCACGGCGGTGATACCGCGGCGCGCGGGGCATGCGTCCGGCATCTACGCAACCGACGTCTCGCGCTGGACCCTGGGCTACATCATCGGCCGCGAGTGGGAGCCTTACTCCGTGGTCGCGTTTGCCAGGGCGCACCCGAGGCAGACGCGCTTCGACGGCGCGTATCTCACGATGCAAGGGGGCAACGCCGTCGACGCATGGCTCGCCAAGGTGAGCGACGCGATGATCGCGTACGAGATGCAGCGCTACAACCAGCAGCGGCCGCTCGCGTACACGAACTGGCCGACGCTCGATCCGCTCAGGCATCCCACCGAGAGCACGCTCGCGGAGGAAGATTCGATTCGCCACGTCCGCCGCGAGATCGTGCCCGAGGCGCCACGGGAATATGACAATGACGCCATCTCCCTCGACGCGGCGCTCGTCAGGGCGACGTCGGCGTACGCGGCCGGCATTTTCGCGTCGTTCCATGCGTATCCCTACTACCCGGATTTCATCGTCCTCGACTCCGGATACAGCGCCGCCCGTTCGGCCGATGGGCCGAGCAACTACGTCGGCTATCTGCGCGAGCTCGTAGGACACTACGGCTCGATGCCTGTGGTGATCTCCGAGTACGGCGTGCCTTCATCCCGCGGCGTCGCGCACCTGCAGCCACAAGGTTGGACCCACGGCGGCCACTCGGAGCAGGAGCAGGCGGAGATCAACGCGAGATTGACGCGCGACATCTACGCGTCAGGCGCAGCGGGCGCCGGTCTCTTCGCGATGATCGACGAATGGTTCAAGAAGAACTGGACGGTGATCGACTTCGAGCGACCAGCAGAGCGAAATCGGCTCTGGCTGAATCCACTGGACCCCGAGCAGAACTACGGAGTCGTCGCGATGCGACCGGGGCGCCGGGATTCCGTGATCGTCATCGATGGCCGTGGCGACGATTGGCGTGGGCGCGCGGTCTGGTACGATCGCGGCGCGCCTAACGATGCAGTGCCGCCGCCGCGCCGACTCCAGAGGCTCATGGTCGCCAGTGACGAGGCATACCTGTATCTCCGCCTCGACGTCGGCGCGATCGACTGGACGCGCGCGCACTACCTCATCGGCATCGACACCTATTCCGCCGCACTCGGCGATGTCGTGCTGCCGTACACGGGATCGAGGTCCCCGGTTGGGCTCGAGTTCGTCGTCGATCTGCACGGCCCCGAGGGGAGTCATCTCCTCGTCGACCATCCATACAATCTCTACCGGGACGAGCCGATCATCGGCAGCAAGCCGCTGGCGGTTGAGCAGATCTATAATCGTCCATTTCGCTCACTGGCCAACGCGGCCGGGCGGTACGACTCGCTGATCGTGATCACGAACCGCCGTCGCATCGGGCGGGACGGCACCGTCTATCCCGAGCGTGGCGTGGATCGTGGCCAGCTCCTCTTCGCTCGGCAGCAGGAGACGACGCTCGCCGACTGGTACGCCGATTCGAAGACCGGGATCATCGAGGTGCGGATCCCGTGGGGGATGCTCAACGTCCTCGATCCATCATCGCGCCTCGTGCTGCATGGCTCGAACGGCGGCGAGGTCGCGGGTCGAATGACGGAAGGGTTTCGTTTCGTCGTCGAGAGCTACGATCCGGCGCATCCGGCCGCCGGCGGCGACCATCTGCCTAACGGGAGCGACGCGCGAAGCTGGGGTGCTGTGCCGGTATGGAGCTGGCCTTCGTGGGAAGAGCCGCGATGGTACGAGGAGCTCAAGCCTGCGTTCGAGACGATGCGACGCGTCTTCGCGGAGATCCCCAACGCCGCTACAGTCGCACGCGTCCCTTGATCGCGACGGTGTAGAACCGGTAATCGGCCGAGCTGATCGTCGCCGGCGACGCGACATTCGCGAACCCGCCGCTCAGCGCCCACTCCACGCCCGGAGCAGGGCGATACAGGAGACTCGCATTCGCCCGCTGCGCGAATCGGCTGACGTGCGAGTCGCCGAACGCGGTGATGGTCTGGTTCCCCAATCCGAGCTCCGACTCCAGCCCCCACCCCAGGTCACCGCCTAACCGCAGCCGTGAGCTCGCCTCCGAGAGCAGATATCGTTTTGGGGCGAAGTACCCGTCGAAGGCGGAATGCTCGTACGCAAAACCGCGGACACCGGCCGCGAACGAGACGAAGGGAAGCGCGGTCCAGCGGAGCGTGCCCGATCCGGCGATGCGGCTGTTTGGACCACTACCACCGCTGAGCCGCGTCCAGTTGCCGCCGCCGCCTAACGCCAACCGCCGCGTGATGGTGACATCGCCATCGGCATCGACGCTGGTGGTCGCGATGCCGGACTGGATAAGCGGGGCCGTCTCGTCGAATGCGGCTCGGCTCGCGCCGACACCTAGCGAGAGTCGGCTAGCCACTCGGCCCGATACTCGCACTGCGGCGAGTGGCTCGAGGTGCGTCACCACCGGCGATGCCGGCGCGTCGCTTCCCTCGAGCCGCGTCGCCCCGAGCTCACCGCGCACAGTCCACTGTCCGTTCAGCGGCGCGAAGCTCGACGACGCGCGCAGCGAGGCTGCCGTGCCGTGGCGCGCACCGAGATCCGCGACGCGATAGCTGCCGTCGGCCACGAGTCGCGCCTGCCATGGCGCCCGCCAGCCGGTGCGCACCTGGTACGTCGTGCTCCGGTTGTCGTCGCTATCATCGCTCGACGAGAGAGTCGGCTCGAAGGATGGCGTGAGCGCGACGTTCACCCACTCGAGCAGCGTCCGGGCTTTGGCGTTGCCAGGATCGACCGCGAGCGCGCGATCGAGCGCGCCGCGCGCTTCGTCCGTCCGATTCGCCCATTGCCAGGTCTGCGCGAGCGCCATCCAGGCGTCGGCATCCTGAGGCTGGGCCGAGAGCCACCGCTGATAGCGATCGATGGCGACGCGGAGGTTTCCACTCCAGGCACGCGCTTGCGCTGCGAGGAGCGCAGCATCCCGCTGCCTGGGGTTCGCCGCGAGTACGCTGTCGCAGAGCGCCACGGACTGATCGTAGTGGCCGCCCCATGCGAGCGTCCGAGCGAGCCCGATTCGGCCGTCGTCGTCGCCGGGGGCAAGGCGTAAGTAAAGTCGAAACATCGACTCGGAGCGACTCAACTCGTTCCGCCACGCGAGCATGGTGGCGACGCGGAAGACCGCTCGGGCCGACGTCGAGTCACGGCGGAGAACGTCAGCATAGCGCGAGAAAGCCTCTTCGTGCTTACCAGCGCGCCACGCCTCGTCAGCCGCCTCGAGAATCTGTGCGAGCGGCGGCCCGGCCTGCGCGCGTCCTGTCGTTGGCCCAAGCGCGAGTGCCGCGCCGGCGAGGACGACGAACGCACCGCGGCAGGCACCCTTGCAGCCGAAACGGAGGCGTGACTTGGTCATATAGACAGTGGACGCGCTAGCGTCAGCCGTCGAAACGCCGTCGAATTCGAGCTCATGAACGGTTCCTCGCCTGCCATAATCGCGCGGCTCTGCTTGTGCTTCGGCCTTTGTTCGGTCATACTACGGGCACGTTGCCGGAGGAGACATGAGCACGGACCTGGATCTGGACTCGAAGATCGCGTTGTTGATGTCGCTGGCGGCGGAGGATCGCGAGGGTGGGCCGGGGCGTGACCCGAGCATGCCGCTCCCGCCCCGCCTGCGCCATGCGACGGAAGTCGGCGCGCTGCGGCCGTTCAATCTTCGCACCGTGCGGTCCAGCGGACCACGCGCCCAGAAGACGACGCTCCTCCGCATTCTCATGACGAATGCGTGTAGCTTCAACTGTCATTACTGCCCGATGCGTCGCGATCGGGAAATGCCGCGAACCCTGCTCAAGCCCGAGGAGCTCGTGCGCGTCTTTCTCGCGGCCAGGGCGCGCGGCTGGTGTGAGGGTTTGTTCATCACCACCGGCATCCCGGGCCGACCGGTGAAGGTCATGGACGACCTCATTACGGTGCTCGAGCTGCTCCGCGACAAGCATCGCTTCACCGGCTACATCCACGTCAAGATTCTGCCTGGCGTCGAGCAGGCACAGGTCGAACGGATCACCGCGCTCGCGACGCGTGTCTCGGTGAATCTGGAGGCAGCGTGCGGCGAGCATCTCACGCGCATCGCCCCGGAGAAGAATCTCGCGACGACACTCACTACGCTGGAGCAGGCACGCTCACTCGTTATGCACGGCCGTGCTGAAGCGGCGGCCGGAAAGCCGGCCGACGCACTGCGTCCCGGCGGCCGCGCGGGGATGACCATGCAGCTCGTCGTTGGCGCGACGCCCGACAGCGACCGCACGATCGTCGGCAAGATCGCGGAGCTCTACGCGGGCGGCGGCATCCATCACTCGCAATTCAGCGCCTTCCGGCCCATCCGCGATACGCCGATGGAAGACGTGCGCGCGACGCCGGCACTCCGGGAGTTCCGGCTCTATCAGGCGGACCATCTCATGCGCGCCTACGGCTTCGGTGCCGACGAGCTCGCGTTCGACGACGGCGGCAATCTCCCGCTGACTCTGGATCCGAAGGTCGCCTGGGCGCTCGCGCACCCCGAGCTCTTTCCCGTGGAAGTGCGCACCGCGTCGCCGACGCGTCTGCTGCGTGTGCCCGGCATCGGTCCCGCGTCGGCGCGGCGCCTCGTTGCCGAGCGCGGCCAAACGACGCTTCGCGGCCTCGCCGATCTTCGCAAGCTCGGCGTGATTACCTCGCGCGCCGCGGGCTTTCTCACGTTAGGCGGTCGCCGCCTGCAAACGACGCGCTGGTCCGAGCAGCTTGGCTTCTGGCGCGCCGAAGACGAAATCGGAGCGCCGCACATCATGTACGATGTCAGTCCCGGGACATTCCGATAGAAGCAGCTATCAGTCCATAGTCCATAGTTATCAGGGACTTCGGAACGAAGCGTTCATTGCCTTTGTCATCCTGAGCGAAGCGAAGGATCTGGGCGCGCAGCGCCCAGATCCTTTGTCCTATTTTGAGTCGCGCGCGCTGCTCGCGCGCGCTCCTGCTCGTCTCGCAGGGAGTCTAGATCCTTCGTCGCTTCGCTCCTCAGGATGACATGTATCCAATCAACGCTTCGTTCCTTGCTCCCTGATAACTATGGACTGATAGCTGATAGCTGCTCTTACCTACCAGGCGTACGACAATTTGCCGTAAAGGAATCGTCCGTTGATCCCGAACGGCGCGATGCCACTGTACGGAAGGATTCCCGAATTCGTGTTCGCGGTGATCGTGGGGTCGGGGTAGGTGTTGAAGATGTTGTCCGCGCCTAACGTGACGGTCGCGCGTGACACCGGACCATAGCTGAGCGCGAGATCGCTCACCCACTTGGGGGTCCACGTCTGATCGCCGGCGGCCGTCGTCCCGAACGACGTTACCTGGCCGAAGCGCTGATTCCGGAAGTCGATCCCAAACCGGCTGAGATCGAGATGGGCGGAGAGCACGAGGTTGTTTCTCGGGTTTCCCTTCTCGAGACGCGCCCGATCCACGCGGCTGAACAGCGCGTTTCCTTGCCCCGGCAGGATAGCGGACGAGTCGATGCGCGTCACCCTCGTCCAGTTTCCGTTGTACGCGGCCGTCAGGCGCAGCAGCGCCCGCGGTGTGAACGAGTACCCGTAATTACCGATGACGTCGATACCGTTGGTCCGCGAGTCAACGGCATTCGTGAAGTAACGGGCTCCGTTCACACCGGCGATCCCATGTGCGGCAAGCGTGTCGGCGACTGCCTGGGCCGTGAAGTTGTTCGAGAGGACGATTCGATCCTTGAGATCGATGCGATAGTAGTCCACCGTGAGCGACAAGCTGCGCAGCGGCTCGAGCGCGACACCGGCGCTGTAGTTCATCGACTTCTCAGGGCGCAGCGGCTGCGCGTGCAGCACCTGCGCGATGTCGCTCGACACCGGAAGCGTCCGAATCTCGNGCGCCACCGCCGGCGTCCCCACGAAGTTGATCGCCGTATTCGAGAAGTACTCCTGGCCTAACGAGGGAGCCCGAAATCCGGAGCTCACCGCACCGCGGAAGGCGACACCGTGCATGGGCTCGTACCGCGCCGCGACCTTCCCCGTCGACGTGCTGCCGAAGTCGCTGTAGTGCTCGTACCGGCCCGCGACGTCGACGAACAGCTGGCTCGTGAGATCGCTCGACAGATCGACGTACCCGCCGACGTTGTTCCGTGAATGACTCCCCGAATCCTGCGGGCGGAAGCCCGGATAGACCTGTGATCCCACGGCGGCCGGCGTGCTCGTCGCGTTTCCTAACGAGTCGCGCACGAAGGTGGTGTCATTCTCGTACGACGCGGGGTCCCCCGGTGCGATCTTGTACTGGTCGTCACGGAACTCCAGCCCCCACGCCGCGTGCAGCGGCGCGACCGCGAACTTGAAGTCGCGATTCACGTCGAGGTTGGTCGTCCACTGCCCGAACGCGAGCTGCCCCGCGTAGAAATCCGTCGGCGTGCTCACCCCCGGGGTTTTCAGAGCCATCGAGACGTTGACGCTGTGCACGACACTCATGTCGAACACGTTGCGCCCGTAACCACTGCTCAGATCGTATTCCCACCCCGCCGCCTGGCCCTTCACACCGACGAAGCCCGAACCGTCCCAGACTACCGGCTGCTCCTCGGGCAAATAGCCGTTCGGGTAAACGCTGACGACGTTGTTCGCGTCGCGCGGCCGCCGCCAGAAGCCGAACGCGTCGCCGAATCGATGCGACAGGCCGCCGAAGGCGTAGAGCTGTACGCCGTTCGCGAACGTCGTTCCGGCGTTCAGCCAGCCGAGATCGTCGTGCTGATACGAATCACCGATCTTGAAGTCGATTCCGCCAGGCACGGGCAGGTTCGGATCGCTCGGCTGCAGGTTCTGGAAATACTGAACTCGCGTGTCTGGTGCGGCGCGGTTCGTGTAGCCACGGTCGCGCACCTCGCCGCCGAGGAAGACGTATCCGCTCTGGCCGAACTGCCAGCCGTGATCGGCGTTCGCGTAGAAGAGCTTCCCGTCGTGCTTGTACGTGTCTGACGGAAAGTTCGCGACCTTCGGTTCCTTCGTCGAATACTCGCCAGCCTGCGCAGTGATATCCCCCGGCGCCGTGGACTTGAGGACGATGTTGATCACGCCCGCGATCGCGTCCGAGCCGTACTGCGCCGCGGCGCCGTCGCGAAGGATCTCGATGTGATCGATCATCCCGGCCGGTATCGCATTCAAATCCACCGCTTCCGAGCCTCGGCCCACGAAGCCGTTGATGTTCACGACCGCGCTCAGGTGACGCCGCTTTCCGTTAACGAGCACCAGCGCCTGATCGGGCGAGAGCCCGCGCAAGGTCGCCGGGCGGACGTTGTCCGTCGCGTCGCCGAGGGTCGTGCGCGGGAAATTGAATGAAGGCGCGAGGGCCTGGATCATCTGCGACGTCTCGGTGCGGCCGGTCGACCGCACCTCGAGCGATGACAAGATGTCGATCGGCACGGGCGCACTGATGACGGTGCGCTCCTCGCCGCGCGTGCCGATCACCGACACCGCTTCGATACTCGTCGCCGCGCGCTCGAGCGTGAACGACTTCGTGACGTCACTACCCGCGGTGATGGTGATGGAATCGGCGCGCGGCGTGTAGCCGAGCAGTCGCGCGCGGATTTCGTAGCGGCCCGCCGGCGCGGTGAGCCGGTAGCTGCCGTCGCTGCGCGCGATCGCGCCGCGGGTCGTGCCGGCGAGCGATACGGCCGCGCCCTGCAGCGGCCCGCCTTGGGCGTCGACGACGCGTCCCGAGATCGTGCCTGTGGACTGCGCCGGCAGAATAACAGAATGAGCGGAGAGGCCGAGCACCACCAGGATGGTGCGGCGGAAGGAGGACCCCAACAATGACATCTGTCGTCTCCAACGGTTAGGCATGGCCAAGCAGCCGCCAACGCCGGCATCGGCGCGCGGCGATGGTACGGCACCAGAATTATGCGAGGCGTGGCAAGGCGTGGGGTTCGATCACCCACGCACTGAGGAGAACCCCATCACGTGACGTTGCGTCACGACCCACGAGGGCCAGTCCATAGTTATCAGTCCATGGTTATCAGGGACTAAGGAACAAAGCGTTGAATTGATGAAGAGCAGATTCACCGTCGCTGCGCTCCTCGGAATGACAGCCTCCCTGTCATCCCGAGCGAACGCGAGGGATCTGCTCTTCATCAATTCAACGCTTCGTTCCGCCCCCCTGATAACTATGGACTGATAGCTGATAGCTGCTCTTACCAGCGCTCCACACGCAAGCCGACACGGAACGTCCGCGGCAATCCGAGTGACGCGATACCGTTCGATGCCGCGGTGAGATTCACCTGGTAGGCCGTGTTTGTAATGTTCTCAACGCTTACGAATCCCGTGAAGCCCGGCAGCAGCTCGCGCTGCACATTGGCATCGAGCACACTGAACGGCTCGAGCCACACGCCCTGCAGCGTCGTCGTGTGCCCCTCGTGACGCCAAATCGCCGTCCAGTCCCCATAGCTCGCCGAGCTGTACGTCGCACGCACCGTCTGCTTCGGCGACGGCACACGGTTGATGTGAGGCTTCGTCGTCGCGCCGGCGGCGATCCCCGACTGCTGGCGGGCGTCGTCGTAGTTTACGCTGCCGCTCACGAACAGCTGCGCGATTGGGCGCAGCGCGAGGTAGCCCTCCGCCCCCGTGCTGCGCGACGCGTTGACGTTCAGTCGCTGGCGACAGTTCGTCGCCGTGCCGCAGCCCGGCGAGCCCGCGGCAATCGCCGTCGGCACGTTGAAGTCACGATAATCCGCGACGTAGTACGTCCCCTTCACCTGCACCCAGCTCGCCGGCTGCCAATCAGCGCCGATCTCGCGCCCGAACGCCGTCTCCGGTGCGAGATTCGGGTTTGGTATCGTCACCGTCGTCGACGTGATTTGCTTCTTGTAGAGCTCAGCGAGGTTCGGCGCACGGAACGCGCGATACACCGCGCCGTGAAATGAGAGATTGCTCAATAGCGCGTACCGCATCCCGAGCCGGGGCGAGAATGACGTCTTGCTCCGATCCTGGTAGTTCTGCGCACCCGACGCGGCGTCGATCGAATGGCCGTTGTCGTTGTTCCACTGATCGACGCGCGCACTCAACTCCACGCGCAGTGGCGCAATTGGCGCCGCGATCGCCTGCGCGAAGACGCCGCTCAACGCCTGGTCGCCACCCGACAAGATCGTCCGCGCGACTGCTCCGCAGGTCCCGGCCGCCGGACAGCCGGCGGTGTTGAAGTCGACCTCGTCGAAATTGCCCTGCATGTGGCGATAGTCGCCGCCGAGACTGAACGACTCGAGGCCGATCAGTCCACTGCGCGTCCACATCGCCGACGCGCCCCAATCATGGCTCGGCACATTCGCGACGATGCTGCTGTCTTCGGCCGCGCGCCCGCCGGCCCGAATCGCCGTCGAGCGCTGGTGCTCGTCCTGCTTGCCGTCCCATGCGCGAACGCTCAACAGGCCTGACGCATAGCTGCCGAAGTCGAGTCCGAGATCGATGTCACCCTGATCGCGGGTCTGGTACGAGAGCGGGGTTCCCGTGTTGCGGTTGTCGCCGAACTTGTGTCCGGCAACGAATGCCGAGAAGCGCGCCGATGGTGCGTAATTAAGTCGCGCGTACGCGTTCCGTTGAATGATGCCAGATGCGACATCGACGGCCCCACGGCTCGTGGGATCGATCAGGTTGTAGCCGCCGCCCTGCAGATAGTCGCCGCTGACGTTCGCGGCAAAGGCGCCGTAGATCGGGACGCCCGCGGACACGTAACCGTGGCGGATATCGCGACTCCCGCCCTCGACCATCATCTCCACCGCCCCCGGCGCGAGCGGCCGCGAAAAGAAGGAGATGACGCCGCCCATCGCACCGTTCCCATACAGGCTCGACGTGCCGCCCTCGATCACCTCGACGCGATCGAGCATGCCTTTCGGCACTCGACCCCAGTCGATCCACTCGCCCCACGCGTCGTTGATCGGGAAGCCGTCGAAGAGGACAGCAGTGCGCCCCTCGTCGACGCCGCGGATGGATACGATCTGAGCCGTGCCACCAACGAGGCTGCTCGTCCGCGGCAACTCCACGCCCGGAATCTCGCGAAGGAGATCCTGCGACTCGCGCGCGGGGCTCGTTCTGATCTGGTACGGCGTGAGCACGTTCACCGTCGTCGCCACCTTGCTCGCCTCTGTGGGAGTGCGCGTCGCGGTGGTGATGACGCTCGAGAGCATCAGTGAGCCTTGCTCGAGCGACACGTCGAGCGTCGTCGCCTGACTGGCAGTCACATCGACGCCGCGGCGAGCCGGCTTGTAGCCGAGCGCGGTGACCAGGACCTCATAGTGGCCAACGGGCAGACTACGGAGCGTGTAAGCGCCACGATCGTCCGCGCTCGCCACCCGAGGAGGCGTCTCGATGGCGACGCGCGCCCCGATCACTGCGCCGCTGCTGCTGCTGATTCGGCCGCGAATGTCTCCAGTACGCTGCGCGTCGGCGCTGCGAGCGGAAGCGACAAGCAGGGTCATCACGAGCGCTGCAACAAGCTGCGAAAAAAACGACCGAAGGTGCATAGGGGCTTTGGAGGAGGGAACAACGAGCGAACCCGCCTCAAAACTACGCCGAGGAACCCTCGTTCGCTGTCCTTCTCCGCTGCTGCCGAACCGGGCTAAGCGTTCACCGTCGAGCGGCCAGATGGCAGGTAGCGTTGCGTCGCGTAGCCGACGATGAGGCCGACGACACTGCCCGGCAACATGATCTGCCAGTAGTAGTTGTGATGCAGCGCGTTGCTGTTCATGATCGCGATCGGGAGCGCCAGCGCGGCACCGACGATCAGGCCGAACACGATGCCGAGCGGAAGCGAGTTCACCTTCTTCGCGAACCAGCCGATCAGTACGCCTGCGACGAGGCCCTTGAAGGTCGATCCGATCACGATGCCCGCGATCTGCGACGATACCTCTGGCGATGACACCAGCGCCGAGAGCCCATCGAAGATTCCCAGAATCCCGCCGAGCACGAGACCGAACACAGGCTTGTTCATTGAATTCTCCACGAGAGGGTTCGTATCTCTGTACAGCGATCTCGAGCGGCTCTTTAACCTCGCGTGAAAACGAGGAGCGCCACGCGCATCGCCAGATAGGCGAGGACGAGAAGGATTGCCGTCCGATGCCGGAGCGCGATCCGCCGCGCTCGCTCGAGGATGCCTTCGGCGTGCGCGACGACCGGTAGCGCGTCGAGGTAGTTGGCGACGTCGGCCGCCATGCTCTTTACCGACTGGTAGCGCGCCGCCGGGTGCGCGGCGCGAGCCCGTCCGCAGATCGCGCGCAGCGCCGGCGGAACGGTCGTTCCGCTCCCCCACTGGTCGGCCGTGTCACGCGCTGGCGATGGATGCTCGCTCGTCAGAAGAAAGAAGAGCACTCCACCGAGCCCATATACGTCGGCTCGTTCGTCGGCTTCACCACTCAACTGCTCGGGCGCCATGTAGCCGGGTGTGCCGGCAGCTGTGCCAGCCGCTGCTTCCCCGACCCCCGGCCGTGGCGAGCGCGACGTCTTGGCTACCCCCCAGTCGAGAACGAGCACCTCGCCAAATGCTCCGAGCATGACGTTCTGCGGCTTGAGGTCACGATGAATCACTCCAGCCGCATGCGCGAAGGCCACGGCGTCGCACATCTGGAGGAACGCACGCAGCAGCTCAGTGCGCGACCGCGATCCGCGGACAAAGTCGTCGAACCGCTCGCCGCGAACGCGCTTCATGACATAGAACAGCCGCCCGTCCGGAAGCGTCCCGACGTCGTGTATCGGAACGATGCCGGGGTGCTCGAGCGAGGCGAGAATTCTCGCCTCGCGAACGATGCGCTCCCGTTCGTCCGGCGTCGGCGCGGCGTCGCGCAGCACCTTGAGGGCGACATCCCGATCCAGCTCCCGGTCGCGAGCGAGATACACACTGCCCATCCCGCCTTCCCCGATCAGCTCACCGATCTCGTATCGGGCCTGCTCAGCGGACCGGTCCACGAGCGCGCGCAGCCTCGCGACGGTGGAGTCGGAGAGCGGGCTCACCGCGGCGCGACGCCGAGGAGGTCGCGCATGTCGGCGCGAAATTCGTCGTCACTGCCCGAGAGAGCCCGCACCGTGTCGAGGACGATCGCGCGGAAATCGCGCCGCGCGGCGGCTAGCCAGTTCGTCACCTGCGTCACGGGAATGCCAAGCTCCGCCGCCAGCTCGGCGTACGTGGGACGCGTGTCGTCGGTGTCGGCGAGTTCATAGCGCTCGAACAGCATGAGCTGTCCGAGGCGTCCGGCAGCGCGATAGCGTTCTCTCAACTGTCGAACGGCATCGGCCAGCACCGAGCGGACCCACTCGCGCTCGAAGGCCGCGTCGGCATCGGCGCCGGAGTCGCCTTCACTCGTTAGGCGACCCTCGATCTCCGCCACCTCGATAGACACGAAGGCCGCCGTTCCCCCTCGCTTCAGGCGCCGCTCCGCCTGGAGCGCGTTCGCCACGTACGAGTCCACGCAGCGACGAACGTAGCTGCGGAAGCGTGCCCGCTCCGGATCGTACCGGGCGAAGAGACCACGCTCCAGAGCCTGGGCGAAGAAGCCCTGAGTCAGATCCTCGGCGTCCGCCGGTTCCTGTCGATGGGCGAGCCGAACGTGGGTATAGATCGGCGCCCAGTAGACAGCCGCCAACGACTCCTCGGCACCCGTACGCGTCGCGACGTCGCCGCTGCCCGCGCGGCGGACGAGTGAGATGTGGGTGGTCGGAAATCCCATGGACGCCGATGGAGGGTGGACGGGGCGACGAGTGTAAGACGGCGGACATGGCGGAGTCAAGCATGGGACGGCCTCGTCGTTAGGTTCCCTCGCGCGGAACCCGGGATGACGGCGTATGAAGGCCGGGCGCTGCCGGTATTGGGCTGGCCCACGCTGTGCCTTGTACGCGACCAATGGAAGACTCGACGACTCCAGACGCCGATCGCGAGGATCTCAGAAGCGACCGTCGGGAGAAGCCACGGCCCTACCGCCCACGACAAAAGACCAGGCGCGAGAAGATCGTCTCGCGCCTGCGGGAGCTTGGTCCCGGCCTGATCACGGGCGCCGCCGACGACGATCCGTCCGGAATCGCGACCTACTCTCAGGCCGGCGCGGCGTTCGGCTACGGCCTGCTCTGGACGGCGCTCGTGAGCCTGCCGCTGATGTCGGCGATCCAGTTGATGTGCGCGCGGATTGGCATCGTGGCGCGGAGCGGCCTCGCCGCTGTGCTGCGCGAGCACTATCCGCGCTGGCTCCTCTGGCTCGCCTGCTCCCTGCTCGTCATCGGCAATACGATCAACATCGCCGCCGATCTCGCGGGTATGGCCGCCGGGGCACGGCTCCTCACCGGAATCCCCTCGATCTGGTTCGTGCCCGCGTTCACGGCACTCATTCTCGCGCTCCTTGTCTTCGCGTCGTACGAGAACATGACGCGCGTCCTCAAGTGGCTGACGCT
>C688J18823_10000740_pt1 | contig 19392 bp, 22 predicted proteins | sample HopSoiMetagenom1_FD_18823 | JGI IMG/M metagenome (IMG submission 18823) | reverse complement strand
TGTCCGACTACCAGGACGTCGGGCACGGGGCGATCGCGCAGCGCGGCCAGGACCTTGGGGAGCTCGGCCTTTGAGTCCTCGGTGAGCTCATCGGTGCCGATGATGAAGTAGAGAAGGAATGTTGCCGGCCGCGGCGGCAGTGCTTGCAGGGTGCTGGCGAAGCTTTGTCGGACCTCGCCGGGTGAGAACTGTGCGACCTCCGTCTGACCGCTATGGATGCCCGCGTAGGCACGGTCGAGTATGCGGCGCTCGTCTCCGCGCTGCACGACCACCCCGCCCACGTGTCCGTCGGGGGCGGGCACCACGACGATGGTCTCGTTCGGGGCGGGCCTGGCGGTGAGCGCCGCGACTATGACCAGCGCGACGACCGCTAGGACCGCACCCATTTATTTTTTGGGGGCCTGCGGCTCGTCGACTTTGACGACGAATTCGGTGCCGCGCACGCCCATGATGGACGACGGGGTGCGGATCTTCATTGCCTCGGGCGACTGCTTGACGATGCGGCCCGAGACCACCGCGAGCGAGCCCTTGGAGAGCGTGCTGTCGAACTGGCCGGCGTGCGTCGTGGAATCGAAGACGTAGCGGTCGATTGCGAAGCGGCTGTCGGGGCCGATGGAGAGGAGGCTGTTGTCGGAGAAGGTGATGCCCACCGTGCCGTCGGCCGCGGTGACCACCTTGTCGGCCTGCTGCACCGGCATGCCCGCGCGCACCGCAAGGCGCTCGGCACCACGCTCGATGTGGGCGGTGCCCTTCACGACTTTGACTTCGCCGACGTCGGCCGCGGCTGCTGCGGCGGCGAGGACTGAAAGGATGAATGCGGCGCTCCAGCGCATGGACGGCCCCTTATGGTTTTGCGACGGATTCTATAATGCGCGCGACCCCATGGCCGCCGCAGTAAAAAATACCCGTTCGGCGATGTTTCCTGCCCGCCTGGGCGAGTTGCGCCATCTCACCGCGTTCCTCGAGGCTTTTTGCACCGCCCAAGCCGTCGAGCGCTCGCGCTGCCTGCGGTTAAATGTTGTGCTGGAGGAGCTCTTCGTAAACAGCGTCCAGCACGGCTATCGCGGTGATTGCGATGCGCCGATCTGGATCACGCTCGACGCGCGGCCGGAAGCGGTGCAGATCACCTACGAAGACACCGCGCCGCCCTTCAATCCGTTCGCCTACCTGCCGGCGGGCGATGTGCGGCACAAGGTGGGCGGGCTCGGCGTGCTCCTCACCCGCGAGCTCGCAGAAGGCCGGGATTACGGGTACCTCTTCGGCCGCAACCGCGTGCGGGTGTCCCTGACTCGCTAGCCCTTCCCGGGGTGGATGGAGCCGCAGGAGGGGCATTTGCGCTCGCTGCGATAAAACGCGTCGAAGAGCGGCGGCAGGTCCTTCACGATGTTCTGCACGTTCACCTCTATCCGGTGCACCCGCCCCCAGCATTTCGGGCAGTACCACTCGAAAGCGTCATTCACGTCGAGGGGGCGGATCTTTTCCACGACCAAGCCGACGGAGCCCGGCTCGGGGCGCTGCGGCGAATGCCGGTAATGTCCCGGAAGCAAAACGATTTCTCCCTCTTTGACCGGAATCTGGCCGGGCTTTCCGTCCTCCATGACGTTGAGGACGATGTTGCCGCGCAGCTGGAAGAAGAACTCCTCGTAGGGATCGTCGTGGTAGTCGGTGCGCTGGTTGGGTCCACCCACCACCTGGACGATCAGGTCCTCGGCGGCCGGAAACACCAGCTGGTTCCCCACCGGCGGCTTGAGCAGATGGGCATGCTCGTCGATCCAGCGCGAAAAATTGAATGCTTTTAAGGGCATGCGGGGATTCTAGCGGCGTCCAAAGGGACTACTCGCGCGGGTCGTCAAAGTCGCATGCCGCCCCTTAGGTTTGAGGCCTCCGATGTGTGGCATCGCCGGCTATTTCTCCCTTACGTCTCGACCGCTTGCGCCCCGCGGGGTGCTCGAGCGCATGGTGGAGGCGGTACGCCATCGCGGCCCTGACGCAGGCGGCATCTACCACGATGGTCGAGCCGCCCTCGGCCACCGGCGCCTGTCGATCATCGATCTTTCGGGCGGCAAGCAGCCGCTCTCGACGCCCGACGAACGCCTGTGGGTCACGTTCAACGGCGAGATCTTCAACTACGTCGAGCTGACGGAGGAACTCGTTGCGCGCGGGCGCCAGTTCCGCACGCGAAGCGACACCGAAACCATCCTGCACGCATACGCCGAGCACGGCGCGAAGTGCGTCGACTCGTTCAACGGCGATTTCGCCTACGCGATCTGGGACCGCGGCAATCAGCGCCTGGTCATGGCGCGCGACCGCATGGGCGTGCGGCCGCTCTACTACACCGTGCACGACGGCGTGCTGGTCTTCGCCTCGGAGGTGAAGTCGCTCTTCCTGTATCCCGGTGTGCGCGCCGAGCTCGACCCGCTCGGTCTGGAGCAGACCTTCACGTTCTGGTCGCCGCTCGCACCACGTACCGCCTTCAAGGGCATCTCCGAGCTGCCGCCGGGCCACCAGTTGATCGCCGAGAACGGCAAGATCCACGTCGAGCCGTACTGGCAGCTGCGCTTCCCGCGCCGCAAGGAAGCCCCGGCCATGACAGAGGTCGACGCCGCGGAGCGCATCGAGCACTTGATGACGGACGCCACGCGCATCCGCATGCGCGCCGACGTCCCGGTGGGCGCATATCTCTCCGGAGGATTTGATTCGTCGGCCACTACCGCGCTCGCGCAGCAGCTGAACCCGGCGCTGCGCACCTTCTCGCTGGAATTCGAATCCCCCGAGCTCGACGAGTCGCACTACCAGCGCACGCTCGTCGATGCGCTCAAGACGGATCACTCGGCCCTTCGCTGCAAGGGCGGGGACATTGCCCTGCATTTTCCCGAGGTCATCCGCCATACCGAGCGGCCCATCATCCGCTCGGCGCCGGCGGCGCTGTTTCTCTTGTCGCGCGAGGTGCGCGACCACGGATTCAAGGTGGTCCTCACCGGCGAAGGCGCCGACGAGGTCTTCGGCGGCTATGACATCTTCAAGGAAACCATGGTGCGCCACTTCTGGGCGCGCCAGCCGCAGTCGAAGTGGCGCCCTTCGCTCCTGAAGCGCCTCTACCCGTACCTTGGCGACCTGCAGTCGCAGCCGGTGAAATACCTGCAGGCGTTCTTCCGCATTGGCCTGGAAAATCCGGGCGACCCGCTGTTCTCGCACCTCACGCGGTTCGCCAGCACGCGCCGCATCACGCAGTTCTACTCGGGCGACCTGCGCGCCACGATCAACGGCTACGACGCGATGGAGGAGCTGCGCTCGACGCTGCCGGCTGAGTTCTCGTCCTGGCATCCGCTGTCGCGCGCGCAGTACTTGGAGACCGCGTGCCTGCTGCCCGGCTACATCCTTTCCTCGCAGGGCGATCGCGTGGCCATGGCGCACGCGGTGGAGGGGCGCTTCCCGTTCCTCGACCACCGCGTGGTCGAGCTCGGCGCCGCGCTGCCGCCGTCGCTCAAGCTGAAGAGCCTGCGCGAGAAGTACCTGCTGCGCCAGACGCTCGGCCGGCACCTGCCGAGCGTGATCGTCGAGCGGCCGAAGCAGCCCTACCGGGCGCCCGACAGCGAAAGCTTTCTCAAGAACCGGCACGAGTACGTGGAAACGTTGCTCGCGCCCGACGCCATAGCCCGCGCCGGCTATTTCGAGCCGCGCGCGGTACGCCGCCTGGTCGAGAAATGCCGTAAGCCGGTTGGACCAGTCTCGAGCGCCGACAACATGGCTTTTGTCGGCATCCTGTCCACGCAGCTGCTCCATTCAACGTTTGTCGACAAGCTGTTGTGATACTCGCTGATCTGAAGGGGCTCGTGAAGCTCCCATGGTGTGTCACGAAGCTCCGTTATCGTCTCGCTGTCCCGGAAAAATCCCGCTCATGAAACACGACATCGGTCTCGCTGTACGCCGCTTTATCGGCGAAAACTTCCTGTTTCGCGACGATGGCGATGCCATCACGCACGAGCAGTCGCTGCTCGACGCCGGCATCATCGACTCCACGGGCGTGTTGGAACTGGTGTGCTTCCTCGAGACGACCTTCGGCATCGAAGTGCAGGACGACGAAATGCTGCCGGAGAATCTCGACTCCATCCGCGCCATCAGCAACTACGTCGGCCGCAAGCTCGAGTCGCGCAAGGTCGAGCTCGCCGCCTAGACACCGGTGCGCGTCGAAAACTTCCTTCTGGAGAGCGCCCGGCGCTACCCCGGCAAGCCAGCTCTGGTCACCGGCGCCACGCGGCTGACCTATGCCGAGCTTGCCGCGCGCGCGGCGGGCCTGGCCGCCGAGCTCAAGCGCCAGGGCGTGCAGCGCGGCGACCGCGTGGTGGTGTTCCTGCAGAACTCCCCGGAAACCGTGATCTCGGTCTTCGGCACGCTGATGGCGGGCGGCGTCTTCAGCGTGGTGAACCCGAGCACCAAGGCCGACAAGCTCGCCTACATCCTGAATAACTGCACGGCGAAGGCGCTGATCACCGAGCCTCGCCTCGCTGCCACTGCTATGCAGGCCAAAGCCGAAGCGCCCGCCGTGGCGGCGATGCTCTCCACGCCGTTCACGTTCGCCGACGGCGCAGCCCCAAAATTTTCTGGTATCGACCTCGACGTGGCGATGATCGTCTATACGTCGGGCTCCACCGGCTTCCCGAAGGGCGTGACGATGACGCACGCCAACATCGTGGCGGCCGCGACCTCGATCACCACCTACCTGCAGAGCTCCGCGGACGACATCGTGCTCTCCGTGCTGCCGCTCGCGTTCGACTACGGCCTCTATCAGGCGCTGATGTGCGTAAAGGTCGGCGCCACGCTGATCCTGGAAAAGTCATTCGCCTTCCCGCAGGTCATCCTGCAGAAGCTGAAGAGCGAGCGCGTCACCGGCTTTCCGCTCGTGCCGACGATGGCGGCGCTGCTCCTGCAGATGAAGGACGTGCAGCCGGCCATGTTCCCGGACCTGCGCTACATCACGAACACGGCGGCGGCGCTTCCCAAGGCGCACATCCAGCGCCTGCGCGAGCTCTTCCCCACCACCCAGCTCTTCTCCATGTACGGGTTGACGGAATGCAAGCGCTGCACGTATCTGCCGCCCGCGGAGCTCGACCGGCGGCCCGATTCGGTCGGCATCGCGATCCCGGGCACCGAGGCCTACGTGGTGAACGAGCTCGGCGAGCGCGTCGCTTCCGGCGTGGTCGGCGAGCTGGTGATCCGCGGCGCGCACGTGATGAAGGGCTACTGGGCCGATGAGGCCGCGACCAATCGCGCGCTCAAGCCCGGGCTGTATCCGTGGGAAAAAGTGCTCTACACGGGCGACCTCTTCCGCATGGACGAGGACGGGTTCCTCTATTTCGTCGGCCGCAAGGACGACATCATCAAGACGCGCGGCGAGAAGGTCAGTCCGAAGGAAGTCGAGAACGTGCTCTATGAGCTCGCCGGCATCCGCGAGGCCTGCGTGATTGGCGTGCCCGATCCGATCCTCGGCCAGGCGCTGAAGGCGATCGTCGCCGCCGACGAGGGCATTACCGAGGCCGACGTGGTGCGCCACTGCCGCGCCCGGCTGGAAGATTTCATGGTCCCCACGATGGTTGAGTTCCGTGGGCAATTGCCGAAGAGCGAGAACGGAAAAATCGCCCGCAAGGAGCTAATCGCTGCATGAACGCCCGCTTCGATCCCCTTTCCCTCAACATAGACGCTGCCGCCGAAGTCGAGCGCATCTGCACCACGCTGCGCGCCCAGGTGCTGAAGCAGCTGCGCCGCAAGGGCGTGGTGCTGGGGCTCTCCGGCGGCATCGACTCCACCGTGGTCGCCGCGCTCTGCGTGCGCGCCTTCGGTCCGGCGGGCGTGCTCGGCATCTTCATGCCCGAGCAGGACTCCGATCCTGAAAGCCTGCGCCTTGGGCGCCAGGTGGCCGATTGGCTCGGCGTCCAGACGGTGCTGGAAGACATCAGCCCTAGCCTCTTGGGCGCCGGCTGCTATCGGCGCCGCGACGAGTTCATCCGCCGCGTGTTCCCGGAATACGGTCCGGGCTGGAAGAGCAAGGTCGTGCTTCGCAAGGCCAAGGGCACCGCCGGCTACAACGTCTTCAACCTCGTGGTGCGCGGTCCGCACGGCGAGGAGAAGGAAGCGCGCATGCCGCCCGAGGTGTACCTCGGCATCGTCGCGACGACCAACATGAAGCAGCGCACGCGCAAGCAGATCGAATACTTCCACGCCGACCGGCTGCAGTTTGCGGTCGCCGGCACGCCGAACCGCCTCGAGTACGACCAAGGCTTCTTCGTCAAGAACGGCGATGGCGCGGCGGACGTGAAGCCGATCGCGCACCTCTACAAGTCGCAGGTGTACCAGCTGGCGGCGCACCTGGGCGCGCCCGAAGAGATCCGCAGCCGGCCGCCTACCACCGACACCTATTCGCTCGCGCAGACCCAGGAAGAATTTTTCTTCGGCATCTCGCTCAAGACGCTCGACGTGTGCATGTACGCGCTCGACCACGGCATCCCGGCCGAGACGGTCGCGCCGGCGGTCGGACTCACGCCCGAGCAGATCCTCGATATCTTTCGCGACATCACCGGGCGTCGCCGCAGCACGCGCTACCTGCACGAGCGGCCCCTGCTCATCGCGCCGGTAGCCGATGCGACCAGCGCCTAGACCGAAGCCCGCCGAAGCCTGGATCCAGGTGGGCGACGGCGCCCGCCTGGAGATCCACCACCGGGCGTGGTGGGAGCACATCGTGCGCGACTTCCGCCGATATCGCGTCACCAACGATCCGGTTCTGCGCACGATCTTCCTCTCCCAGGGTTTCTGGGCGAGCTCGGTGTACCGCATGGCGCGCGCCGCCATCGAGCGCGGCGGCATCGGCGAATGGATCGCAAGGCCGCTCGCCGCGATCGCGCAGAAGCTGGTCGAGATCGTCACTGGGATCAGCCTGCCGCCCGCCTGTGAGATCGGCGACGGCCTCTACATCGGCCACTACGGCTCGATCATCCTCTCGCCGAAGGCGCGCATCGGCCACAATTGCAGCCTCGCGCAAAACGTGACCATCGGCAGCGCGCCGTCAGCGGAAGGCGCGGGCGTGCCGGTGATCGGCAACCGCGTCTTCATCGGCGCGCACTCCGTGATCGTAGGGCGCATCACCATCGGCGATGACGCCGTGATCTGCGCGGGCTCGGTGGTCAACAAATCGGTGCCCGCGCGCGCGGTGGTCATGGGCAACCCCGCCCGCGTGGTTTCGTACGACGGCAGCTTCGACTACGTGCTCTACGACGGCATGGACGTCGACCCGGCCCGGCGTGCATCGCTCGAGAAGGCCAGGTCCTTGAACGTCGGGCCGGCATAGTTGAGCGTGGAGCGCAGCTCTTCGTAGCTCACGCCGAGCTCGTGCGCCCAGCGCGCGAGATCCTCATCGCGCTTTTCGCCGCTATCTGTTGATGGGTCGTCCATAGGCGAAAGCTGTGGCTAGCAAGCGCCATGCCGACAGGACTGCGGAGTGGTGCCCGGGGCCGGACTTGAACCGGCACGGCCTTTCGGCCGGCAGATTTTAAGTCTGCTGCGTCTACCCGTTTCGCCACCCGGGCACGGGCCGGCGCGGGGCTAACTCTAGCCGCTTTTAGAAGTAGGCCGGGCCGTGGTCGCTCCAGCGGCGGGCACCGGTCGAAGCCGTAGCGCGGCGCTGAAGCGCGCCTTGCAGGCGCATCTCGAGGTCCCGGCGCTCGGCCGGGCCCGGATCCTCGGCACCGGCAATCCACCGATAGACGTCGTGCGGGGCGCATCCGAGCGCCTTTGCCAGGTAGGCCGGGGCGCCGAAGACCTGGGACGCATGGAGCATCAGAGTGGAGAAGCGGTGCACGCCCCAACATTTACCATGCGTCCCGGCAACCGCTCTGTGAAAAAGTCTTCCAGAACCCTATAGCGCACCGCTCTTTGCAAACTATTGCCGCATCGGCAGGGTAAAGGCGAAGACCGACCCCCTGCCCGGCGCGCTATCCACGCGGATCCGCCCCCCATGGAGCTCGACGAACCGCTTGGTCAGCGCGAGGCCAAGGCCGGTGCCTTCCGCCTTCCTCATCCGGTCGCGCCCGACCTGGCTGAACTCCTGGAAAAGCGACTTCTGGTCCTCCGGGGCGATGCCGGCTCCGGTGTCGCGCACGGCAATCTCGACATGGTCGGTGTCCATCTCGGCGGTGACATCCACCCGGCCGCCCTCGGGCGTGAACTTGACCGCGTTGGAGAGAAGATTGAGCAGCACCTGCTTGAGCTTGCGCTCGTCGGCTTCGAACTCGGCGAGCCTCGGATCGATCTGCGACCCGAGGTGGATGCCCTGGCGGCTCGCGCGCTCGCGAACCAGCACTAGGGCGTTCGAAATCGCCGTCGGCAAATGGAACGTCGAAAGCTCGAGCTCCATCTTCCCGGCTTCGATCTTGGACAGATCCAGGATGTCGTTGATGAGGGAGAGCAGGTGCTTGCCGGACTCGTGGATGTCCTTCACGTAGTCGGCCTGCTTTTCATTCAGCGGCCCGAACATCCCTTCGCGCAGCACCTCGGAGAAGCCGATGATCGCGTTCAGGGGCGTGCGCAGCTCGTGCGACATGTGCGCGAGGAAATCGGACTTGTGCTTGTTCGCGCGCTCGAGCTCGTTCAGCAGGCGCGCGTTCTCGACGGCGATCACCGCCTGGTGGGCGAATGACTCCAATAGCGCCACTTGCGAGTCGCTGAAAGGTGCGACCCGGCTGCGCCACAGCGTTACCACGCCGACCAGGCTGCGCTCGCGCATGAGAGGCACCGCGATGATGCGATAGGCATCGGTGCCGATCACGTCGGTGAGTTGCGCGACCTGGCCTGCGCGCGCCGCGGCCCGCTCGGCTTCCTCGACCAGCGGCGGCACCGGAACATCGGGTGACGCGCGCTGCTCGAGCGAGTCGATCCCCTGGCCGAACACCCTCGCCCCGTCTGCTTCGCAAAGCCGGCAGGCCCGGTCGAGCAGCGCGGTGAAGACCGGCGCCGCGTCGGAGGCGGTGCGGCTGACGACCTTCAGCAGCTCGCCGAGCGCCGTCTGCTGGTCGAGCGATTCGCGCAGCTCGCGGTTGCGCGCCTCGAGCGCCTTGAAGAGATGCACGTTGTCCATCGCGATCACGGCTTGCGCGGCGAAGGTCTCGAGCACCGCAAGCTTGTCGCTCCCGGCGGGCGCGGCGTTGCGGCGAAACGCCACCAGCGCCCCGATCGCTTCGCCCTGGCGCATGAGCGGCACCGCCACGACCGAGCGCGCGAGGGGCTTGCCGTCCGGGCCTTTGATGAATTCCGGCGTCGTTTCGATCTCGGGCTCGGTGATATTCAGCGCCTTGCGTGCGCGAATGGCGCGTGCAGTGATGCTGTCGCCCTCCAGGCGTTGCGGATAGAGGCGTCCCCACGGCGAGCCGACGCCCCGGCTCCAGTTCGAGGCAAAGCTCGCAAGCTCGACCCTTTCGCCGCGCACGAGGGTGATGGCGACGGTGACCGCCTGAAAATCGGTCAGCCGCAGCGCCTTTCCGGCAATGGCGTCGAACACCGGATGCTCGTCGCTGTGCGAGCCGGCGATGGCGCGCAGGATGTCGGCGGTGGCGGTCTGGTTCTTCAGCGACTCCTCGGTCTCGTGGAAGAGCCGCACATTGTCCATCGCGATCTCCGCCTGGTAGGCGAAGGTGGTGAGGAGCGCCTTCTCTTTTGCGGTGAACTCGCCCGGTTGGTCGTAGAACACCATCAGCGCGCCGACCACTCTGCCGCCGCGATGCATCCCTCGCATGGCGGGCGGCTTCATGTCGCTCCAGAGGGCGGCGTTGCTCACCGAGTACTCCTCCACCAGCGCCTGCAGTTCATCAGGCGGCGCGCCCGCCCGCACGGCCGCCTCGTAGCGCGCGGAAAACGCGCCCCTCAGCTCGGAGGACGGCTCGACGAAACCGGGAAAAGCGGCCGTCCGGATGCTGTCCATCACGCTCCATAGGCCGGTCTGCATTGGAAACAGTGCGCGGATGGCGCCCTCGCGCTCGCCGGATCGGGAGTGCCTTAGTGCAGCGAGCTCGATGCGCTCGCCCTGCGTGAGGACGATCGCAGCCCATGCGCCGTTCGTGGTGCGCATCGCGCTCTCGGCGACGGCGTACAGGATTGGCCGCACGTCGGTCGGCGAGGCGGAGATCGTGCGAAGGATCTCGGATACTGCGGTCTGCTGCTCCATGAGCGCCTTGGTCTCGCGCAGGTGCGTGCGCTTTTCGAGCGCGATGACCGCCTGGCTCGCAAACGTGTGGACGAGGCGCAGGTGCTGCTGGCTGAACGGACGCGCGTCGACCCGGCGCAGGCTCAGCACGCCCACCGCGTGGCCGCCGCGCATGAGAGGGACAGCCAGCTGGGTGCGCCAGCGCCGGGGCGAGCGCTCCACGATGATGCGCGTGAAGGAGAATTCTTCCGGTGCGAGCTCGTCGAAATCGGCGACGTGCACCATCGTGCGGTCGATGACCGCGCGCGCGATCACCGAGCCGCGGTCGAACGGCACCACCGCGCCGAGTTTGAGCGAGCCGGGCGCCGGCGCGAAGCCCGCGACATGCCGGATCGCATCGCCATCGGCGACGAACACCTGTGCATCGGTTGCCGCGCAAAGCCGCGCCGCGCGAGTGGCGATCGCTTCGAGCACCGCATCGGCGTCCGGCGATTGCGCCAGTAGCCGAAGGACCTCGCTTACAGCCGCAAGCTCACCCGTTCGCTGAACGGGTTTCCCCTTCCCCATGACGAAAATATACCCCTCGGCACGGGGAAGGACTGGAAAGGCCTTTTTACTGCACTGGATAGCGCATCTTGCCGTCGGCCATGATCTCGATGCGATCGCCGACTGCGAGCGGCGTCGCGGTCGAGTCGACGTACTGCATCGAGCCGTCGTCCATGCGTAGGCCGATCCGGCGATTTGCGCTCATCACCGTGCCCCCGCCGGCGGCGGCGACCGGGATGGGCGTGATGGACGCGACGCGGCCGAATCCAGCGCGCAGGGGCCCAGGGGCCGGCGGCACGACAACCGCGGCGCCAGCATTGGCTTGCGGCACTACGACGGCCTGGCCGTTCGGCTGCTGAACCACTACGGACGGCGCGGGCGCCGCAACGACCGGCGCGGGCGTGACCACCACCGGAGCGGGCGCCGGCGTAACGCGGCTTTCCGAGGCGCAGCCGGCCAGCGCTGCTACGGCAATCGACGCAAGAACAAAGGGAATGCGGGACATAGAACCTCCTTTAGAGGCCTAACGTCCAGCAACTTCTATTCCGCTAAAGGGGGCTTTGGAGGCGGGAGTCGGACTCGAACCGGCATAGACGGCTTTGCAGGCCGCTGCATGACCCTTCTGCCATCCCGCCCTGCTGACTAACAAAAAAGGGAAGGTTGGAGCCTTCCCCTTCGAATCTGGAGCGGGAAAGGAGTCTCGAACTCCCGACCTCAACCTTGGCAAGGTTGCGCTCTACCAACTGAGCTATTCCCGCGAAAGGGGCGGATTATATCAAGCGTCGACCCGCGCATGGGGCAGCGCCTTGCGCAGGTAGTAAAGCATCGACACGACGGTCAGGACGGCCGCGATGTTGATCAGGATCGCCCCCAGCACCGCGCAATTGAGGAACCCGAGCAACGTGCCGTCGTAGAGAAGCATGGGGATCGCCACGAGCTGGAAGCCGGTCTTCAGCTTGCCGATGTACGCCACGGCCACGCTCTGCGCCTGTCCGACGCTCGCCATCCACTCGCGCAGCGCGGAGATGGCGAGCTCGCGGCCGATGATGATCAGCGCGACCACCGCGTCCACGCGGCCTTCCTTCAGCAGNACGATGAGCGCCCCGGCGACGATCAGCTTGTCGGCGACCGGGTCGAGGAATGCACCGAAGGCGGAGGTCTGGTTCAGCTTGCGCGCGAGATAGCCGTCCAGCCAGTCGGTGACCGCGGCGAAGATGAAGATCGCGGTGGCGGTGATGTTCTTGCTCTCGTACGACATCCAGTCGTAGGGCAGGTAGTAAACGCCGATGATGAGCGGGATCAGCACGATCCGCGAAAGCGTCAGCAGGTTCGGGATGGTGAGGACGATCACGCCGCGGCCGACTCGTGAAGGTGCCGGTAGATGCGTTCGGCGAGCGGCCGGCTGATGCCTTCCACCTTGGCGATGTCGTCCACCGCCGCCGCCTGAACCCCCCGAAGGCCGCCGAAGTGCTCGATCAGCGCCTGGCGGCGTTTCGCGCCGATGCCCGGGATTTCGTTGAGCATCGACGTGGTGCGCGTCTTTCCGCGGCGCGCGCGGTGGCCGACGATCGCGAAGCGGTGCGCCTCGTCGCGGATCGCCTGGATGAGGTGCAGCCCCGGATGCGAAGGCGCGAGCTGCAGGCTGCGCGAATCGGATTCGATGATCAATTCCTCGAGGCCGGGCTTGCGCTCCGGCCCTTTTGCCACGCCGACGACGCATACCTGGTGCAGTCCGAGATCCGCGAGCACGCCGCGCGCCACGCCAACCTGTCCCTTGCCGCCGTCGATCAGCACGAGATCCGGCACCTTGCCCGCTTCGGCGGTCACGCGCTCGTAGCGGCGCGTCAGCACCTGCCGCATGGCGGCGTAGTCGTCGCCAGGCGTGATGCCGCGGATGTTGAAGCGCCGGTACTCGGATTTCTGCATCTGCTGCCGGTCGTATACCACGCAGGAGGCCACCGTCGCCTCCCCCATCGTATGGCTGATGTCGAAACACTCGATGCGGTTGGCGCCTTCGGGCAGCGCGAGCGTTTCCCTCAACGCCGCTAATCTGCCTTCCTGCGTGGCGCGGTCACGCACCCGCTGCGCGATGGCGAGCCTCGCGTTCTTGGCTGCCATGTCGAGCCACACGCGGCGCTCACCATGGGACGGGGTCAGCACTTCCATTCCCTCGACCGGCTCGCTTGCGATAACCAGGCCGGGACGCGGCTGCTCCAGGTAGTGCTGCTCGAGGAAGGCGCTCACCACTTCGCCGGGCGCCGCGCCTTCGGCGTTGCTCGGGAAGAAGCTGCGGTCGCCGACGTGGCGTCCGCCTCGGATCATCACCAGGTTCACGCACGGGATACCGCCTTCGATCTCGCAGGCGACCACGTCCGCGTCGACGCCGCGATTGGACTCCACGTACTGGCGCGCCTGCATCTTCCCCAAGGCGCGCACCTGGTCGCGATAGATCGCCGCCTGCTCGTAATGGCGGGCCTCGGAGGCGTGGTGCATCTTGTCCGTCAGCCCGCGAATCACCTCGTCTTCCTTGCCTTCCAGGAACAGCATCGCGTTCGCCACGTCCTCGGCGTAAGGCTCCGGCGCGATCTTGCCGGTGCACGGCGCCGTGCAGCGCTGGATCTGGTGCAGCAGGCAAGGCCTCGAGCGGTTCTCGAATACCGTGTCCTCGCAGGTGCGCAGCCGGAAGACCCGTTGCAGCAACTGGATGCTTTCGCGAACGGCGTACGCGTGGGGAAAGGGTCCGAAGTAGCGATGTCGCTTGTCCTTCGCGCCGCGATGGAAGCCGAGCCGCGGGTACCGATGGCCCGTCACCATCAGGTAAGGATAGGACTTATCGTCCCGGAAAAGGATGTTGTAGCGCGGGTTGAGGCTCTTGATGAGATTGTTTTCGAGGAGCAGCGCCTCGCCCTCGGACCGCGTTGCCGTCACCTCCATGGCCGCGACCTGCGTCAGCATCATGTCGATGCGCGGGCTCTGCGCCGTTTTGTTGAAGTACGACGCCACGCGCTTCTTCAGGTCGCGCGCCTTGCCGACATACAGCGCGTCGCCGTCCTTTCCGAGCATGCGGTAGACGCCNGGCAGGTTGGGCAGCCCGGCGACGAAGCCCTTTGCATCGAATGCCATTGATTTCATTATAAATGGGGTAAAATTCGCGCCTTTTCGCAAGCGGCAATCCCATGGCAAAAGTCGAAGCGGTCCAGATCCGTCCCGGCCAGCTCCTCGAGTGGAACAAGCGGGTGTGGCGCGTCCTCAAGAGCTACCACGTGCACGTCGGCGGGCGCGGCGGCGCGTTCATGCAGGTCGAGATGAAGGACATCGAGGTCGGCACCAAGACCAACCAGCGCTTCCGCACCGAAGACAAGGTCGAGCGCGCCTTCGTCGACCCGCGCGACATGCAGTTCCTCTACCAAGACGGCGACAGCTACGTATTCATGGACAAGGAGAACTACGAGCAGCTCTCGCTGGACGCGGATTTTCTCGAAGGGCAGTCCGGGTATCTGCTGCCGAACACCGACGTGCAGATCAACTTCTACAACGGCCGCGCCATCGGCGTGGAGCTGCCGCCTTCCGTCGTCCTTACCGTGGTGGATACCGAGCCGGGCATCAAGCACTCGACCGCCACGACCTCGTTCAAGCCGGCACGGATGGAGACCGGCATCACGGTGCAGGTGCCGCCGTTCGTCACCGCCGGCGAAAAGATCAAGATCGACACCGCCGAAGGCACCTACATGGAGCGCGCTTAGGTAGCCGGTGGTTCTTGCGGGGAAACAAGCGTAGCGAGCGGGGGGTTGGTCTTAGCAAGCAGTTCCCCCGCCTCCCGATAAGCCACGCTCTTCCTCAAGTCGCGGCCACCCTGGCGCCGCATCTTCTCCCAGCCCTCGACGTTCGCGAGTGGCAGCTCGCCGAGCGAGTCCAGGAGCGCGTCCAGACCTTCCGGGTTGTTGCACAAGAGGACCATGTCGCATCCCGCTGCGAGCGCGGCGCGCGCGCGTTCCGGCGGACCGCCGGCGACCGCGGCGCCTTCCATCGACAGGTCGTCGCTGAAGATGATGCCCTTGAAGCCGAGCTGGCCGCGCAGGACCTGCTGCAGCCAGTGCTTCGAATAACCCGCGGGCTCCGTATCGACCTGCGGATAGATCACGTGCGCCGGCATCACCGCGGCGAGGCCGGCGTTCATCACCGTCCTGTAGGGCGCGATGTCCTTCTTCGCGATTTCCTTGAAGGCGCGCTCGTCTTTGGGCACCGCGACGTGGGAATCGGCCTCGGCATAGCCATGCCCGGGGAAATGCTTCGCCACGGCGGCGACGCCGCCTTGCGCCAAGCCGCGCACCAGGCACGCGCCGAGCGCGCCGACCGCCGTCGGATCGAAATGCAGCGCGCGATCGCCGATGACGGAGCTGCCGCCGTAGTCGAGGTCGAGCACCGGCGCGAAGCTGAAGTCGACGCCGTGCGCGCCCAGCTCCGACGCGATCACATAGCCGATGGCCGTCGCGGCGGCACGGCCGAGCTCACGATCGCGGTCCCACATTTTTCCGAGCATGCGCATCGGCGGGATGAGCGTAAAGCCCTCCTTGAACCGCTGCACGCGCCCGCCTTCGTGGTCAACGCAGATCGGCAGCGCCGGCTCGCGTTGTCTCTCGATGTCTGCGGTCAACGCCGCGAGCTGCTGCCCGTTTTCATAATTGCGCGCGAAGAGAATCACCGCCCCGGCCGCCGGATGGCGGATGCGCTTCAGATCGTCTTCCGCGAGCGTGGTGCCGACGACATCCACCACCACCGGGCCGGGTGGCAGCCTTACTTTTCGCACTCGAGGATCACCGTAGCAAAGGCGACGCCGCGCTCGTCAGAGAGCGACAAGTGCGCAGACGTTATGCCACGCTTCTTGAGCAGCGCAGCCAGGGGGTCGGAGTATTCGAGCACCGGCTTGCCCGAAGCGAGGTTGCGCACCCAGACGCCATGCCAGTTCGCGGGGGACTTGATGCCGGTACCGAGCGCCTTGGTGAAGGCCTCCTTCGCGGCGAAGCGCTTGGCGAGGTAATTCGCAGGCAGGCGATGGCGCTTGAAGCGCTCCAGCTCCGGCGGGCAAAGGATGCGCAGCGCGAAGCGCTCGCCGTGGCGCTCGAGCGCGCTCTTGATGCGCTCGATCTCGACCACGTCGGTGCCGACGCCAAAAATCACTTCGCAGCCTGGACCATGAGGCGCTTCATCTCGCGCACCGCCTCGCGCATGCCGACGAAGAGCGCGCGGCTGACGATGGCATGGCCGATGTGCAACTCGCGCACGCCTTTCAGGGCCGCGACCGGCTGCACGTTGAAGTAGTTCAGCGCGTGGCCGGCGTTGAAGCGCATGCCCATGCCGCGGATCGCGTCGCCGGCCGTTTGTATCCTTTTTAGCTCTGAAACCACGGCGGGCGATTCCGCATCGCGCCCCTTCGAATGAAAGGCATGCGCGTACGGCCCGGTGTGGATCTCGCACACCGTGGCGCCGACACGCTGGGCGGCTTCGACCTGTTTCATGTCCGCGTCGATGAAGACCGAGACGCGAATTCCCGCGTCGACGAGGCGCTTCACCATGGCCTTGAGGCGCGCTTCCTGCGTGACGATGTCGAGGCCGCCTTCGGTGGTGATCTCCGCCCGGCCCTCGGGAACCAGCATCGCCATCTCCGGCTTGATGCGGCATGCGATGCCGACCATCTCCTCGGTCGCGGCCATCTCGAGGTTCAGCTTGATGTGCGTGAGCTCGCGCAGGCGCCGCACGTCCTCGTCCTGGATATGGCGCCGGTCCTCCCGGAGGTGGCACGTAATGCCGTCGGCGCCGCCGAGGTGCGCCTCGACGGCCGCCCACACCGGGTCGGGCTCGTACGTGCGCCGCGCCTGGCGCACGGTGGCGACGTGATCGACGTTGACGCCAAGCTCGATCACAGCTCGTTCAGTTCCATGAGGACGCTGCGCGTGTGCAGCGTCTGGCCATGCAGCCGCTGGCCGATGAGCGCGCGCATGAGATAGCGCGCCTCGTCGCGCGTTTCGGTGCGGGTGTAGTCATCGGCCGCGAGATCGAGGAGCGTCCGGCCACTGACCAGCAGGTCGCCCCGCGAGGAGCGCACCGGGCCGCGGTCGGGCTCGTAGACGTAGGAACCGGCCGGCTCGATCGGATCCCCTGACAACGCTTCGCGGTCGAAGACCGGCGCCCAGCCAAGCTCGCCGAGCATGCGCTTCTCGAAGCTGCGCAGCACGGCGTAGAACGGCTCGCCGGCCGACAGCCGGCCGAGCGCTTCGCTGTAGTAATCGAAGAGCGCCTCGTGCGGGTCCTCGCGCGGCAGGAGCCGCAGAATCAGCTCGTTTAAATAGAAGCCGCACATCAGCCCGCGACCGGCCAGCAGCTGCAGCGCGCCGCCCCATTCCGCCTGCATGAGGTTCGAGAGCTCCGCGGAGCCGCTCCAGCCCAGGCGCAGTGGATGGAAGGCGAGCAGGATGCCGCGCATCGCCGAGCGCGGCCGGCGCGCGCCGCGCGCAAGGAGCGCCACGCGCCCATGGCGGCGCGTGAAGGCCTCGACGATGAGGCTCGTCTCCTTGTAGGCGTACGTGTGCAGGACATAGCCCGGCTCGTGGTCGGCACGTTTTCTCACTCGTACCCCAATTGTCGCAGGACCCGTGCATCGTCCGTCCACGCGCGGCGCACCTTCACCCATACGCCGAGGTAAACCTTGCCGTTGAACAGGCGTTCGAGATCCTTGCGGGCCGCGGTCGCCATGGCCTTCAGCCGCTCGCCTTTAGCGCCCAGGACGATCGCCTTCTGGCTGTCCCGCTCCACCAGGATCGAGGCCTCGATGCGCCGCAGGCGGCCTTCTTCCTTGAAGCTGTCGATGACGACGTCGCAGCGGTACGGCAGCTCCTCGCCGAGCGTCTGGAAGAGCTTCTCGCGCAGCATCTCGGCGGCAAAGAAGCGCTCGTCCTTGTCGGTCAGCTGATCTTCCGGGTAGGTGGCAGGACCCTGGGGCAGCGCTTCGGCGACGACCCGCAGGAGCTCCGGCAGGTTTTTCCCCGTGCGCGCGCTGACCGGGACCAGGGCGGCGAATTCGCGCGTCTTCGACAAGCGGTCGAGGAAGGGAATCAGGTCCCCACGGCTCTTAACGTTATCGACCTTGTTCAGGACGGCGATGATCTTCTGCCCGTCCGGGATGCGCGCGAGCGCCGCCTTGTCCTCTGCGCCGAAGCGTAGCGCCTCGACGACGAAGAGCACCACGTCGGCCTGCGTCGCCGCCTCGCCCACGCGGCGATTGAGCGATTTGTGCAGGACGCTCTTCAGCTTCGGCGGATTGCCGGGCGCATCGACGAAGATGAACTGGCACTCCGGCCGCGTGACGATGCCGGTGACGAGATGGCGCGTGGTCTGCGGCCGCGGGGAGACAATCGAGAGCTTCTCGCCGACCAGCTTGTTGAGCAGGCTCGATTTGCCGGTGTTCGGGCGCCCGACCAGCGCCACCGTGCCGCAGCGGTGGCTCATGCGGAGAGCTTCTCCAGCATGGCGCGCGCGGCGCCCTGCTCCGCCTTCTGGCGCGACGCTCCGGTCCCGGTAGCCACCAGGTTCTCGACCGCGCATTCGACCTCGAACGACTGGCGATGCGCCGCGCCTTGGACCGAGACCACGCGATACACCGGCAACGGCCGATGCGCGGCCTGCAGCACTTCCTGCAGCTCGGTCTTCGCGTCCTTGCTCGGCCGCTCGGGATCGAGGCGGTCGATGCGCTCGGCGAAAGTGGCGAGCATCACGTCGCGCGCGGCCTCGTAGCCGCCATCGAGGAACACCGCGCCGAACAGCGCTTCGAGGGCGTCGGCGAGGATCGACGGGCGCGGCTCGGGACTCGCGGCCAGCTCGCCCTCGCCGAGCTTGAGCTCGGCAGCGAGCCCGATCTCGCGCGCCACCTCCGCGAGCGTCTCCTCGCGCACCAGGCTCGCGCGCAGGCGCGTAAGCGTGCCTTCGGAAAGGCGCGGATAGCGCGCGTAAAGCTCCGCGGCGACGGCGCAGCCGAGCACGCCGTCGCCGAGAAATTCCAGTCTTTCGTTGTGCTGCGGGCCGAAACTGCGGTGCGTGAGGGCCTGCGCGAGAAGTTGCGGCCGCGCGAAACGGTGGCCGAGCCGTTCCTCGAGCGACGCGGCGATCTAGTCGCCTCCGGAAGTCGCCTGGTAATCGATGTACAGGCCCACGTTCCTGAACAGCGCCACCTCCTTGCGGTAGGAGAAGCTGATCACGACCTGGTTGCCCTGCTTGGTGATGTCGAGGTCCGACGCTTTGATCGTGGTGATGTCATCTATCGCCGAGCGCGACTCGAACTGCCGGCGGATGTCGGCCGGCGAAGCGCCCCCGGAGCGCGCGAGCGCGTCGATCGCATTCTTTGCCGAGCGGAACTCGAGGTAGGACGGCACGAGCTTCATGCCGAAGATGGCCACGATGACCAGGATGGCGAAGCCGAAAATCAGCGCCACCAGGCTGACGCCTTGTTGTCCGAATCTAGAACTGCGCCGCATAGTGCTACCTCCCCTCCAACGGATCAGCGAAACGATCCGAACCGCCCGAGGTCGTTCAGGTTCAGCCAGATGAAGAAGGCCTTGCCGACGATGTTTTCGTCCGGGACGAATCCCCAGACGCGGCTGTCGCTCGAA
>C688J18823_10000739_pt1 | contig 19398 bp, 25 predicted proteins | sample HopSoiMetagenom1_FD_18823 | JGI IMG/M metagenome (IMG submission 18823) | reverse complement strand
CCGTTCGAGGTCAGCCGCCGGTACCTGACCGATACGAACGTGCTCGAGACGACGTTCAAGACGTCGACGGGAACGGCTCGCGTGATCGATGCGATGACCCTGCAGCTGGAGCCCGACCTCGCTCCGTTCCGAGAGCTCGTCAGGCTCGTCGAGGGCGTCGACGGATCCGTCCGATTCGTATGGACCGTCCAGCCGCGGTTCGGATACGGCACGGAAACGACCCGGCTGTCGACCCGGGCCGGCGTTTCGGTCTTCTCGTCGGGGAACGACGCCATCGCCCTATGCACGTGGGATGCCGGCCTGGCGAGCGTCGGCGGCGGCGCGGTGACCGGCTCGTTCACCGTGTCGGCGGGCTCGAGCACGATGCTCGCGCTCGCGATCGCCCATCAGGAACCGCTCGTCCTGCCGTCCCGACGAGAGGTGGAGCGCCGCCTGGAGCGGACCGTCGCGTATTGGCGCGATTGGGCGGAGGCGCGGCCGGTGCGTGGTCGGTACCGGGATGCGGTCGTCCGGAGTGCGCTCGCGTTGAAATTGCTCGTCCACTCGCCGACGGGCGCGGTCGCAGCGGCAGCGACGACGTCCCTTCCCGAAGAGGTCGGCGGCGAACGAAACTGGGACTACCGCTTCTCCTGGGTCCGAGACTCGGCGTTCGTGATGGAGGCGCTCCTCGGGCTCGGATGCCGCGACGAGGCCGAGGCGTTCTTCTGGTGGCTGATGCACGCGTCGCAGATCACACACCCGCATCTGCAGGTCCTCTACCGGCTCGACGGCGGTGCCAACGCGAAGGAACGAACGCTGCCGCTCGACGGCTACCGCGGCTCACGCCCGGTGCGCATCGGCAACAAGGCGATCGACCAGCGACAGCTCGACATCTACGGCGACCTGATGCAGACCGCCTGGCTCTACGCCGAGGCGGGCTACGAGGTGGACCGGGAGTTCGGCGACCGTCTGGCCGCTATCGCCGATCTCGTCACCGAGATCTGGGCTCGACCCGACGCGGGCATCTGGGAGGTCCGCAGCGAGTTCGAGTACTTCACGCAGTCGAAGATGCTGTGCTGGGTCGCCCTCGACCGCGCGATCCGGCTCGCGACGGCCGGCCACATCCCGTCGCTTCACGTCGATCGCTGGACGGCGGCGGCCCGAGACGTGCGCGCGTTCATCGAGGAACGGTGCTGGTCGACGGAGAAGCGCAGCTACACCCGAGTGGCGGACGGCGAGGACCTCGACGCGAGCGTGTTGCTGGGCGCGCGGCTCGGCTACGTCGACGCGAGCGATGACCGGCTGACGAGCACGATCGATGCGCTCGTCGGCGAGCTCGGCGACGGTCCATACCTCTATAGGTATCTCAGCGAGGACGGCTTGCGCGGCGGCGAAGGAGCGTTCCTGTGCTGTTCGTTCTGGCTGGTGGAGGTGCTCGCCCAGGCCGGGCGGCTCGACGAGGCCACTTCGCTGATGGACGGACTGGTGGAGCTGGCGAACGACGTTGGGCTCTACGCCGAGGAGATCGATCCGGAGTCGGGTGCGTTCCTCGGGAACTTCCCACAGGGGCTGACGCATCTCGCGTTGCTAACCGCGGCGGCCGCGATCGACCGAGGCGGTGCGGCTCGGTGAGCGTCTGGGGTGCGTTGGTCGGTGGCTTCGTCGGCACGCTCGTGCTCACGACGATCCTCCGCGCGGCGAGTGAGCTCCGCATCACGCGGGTGGACCTGCCGTTCCTGCTGGGCACGATGGTGACCGGCGACCGGAAGCGCGCCAAAGCGCTGGGGTACGTGTTGCACTTCTTCTTCGGGTTGTCGTTCGCGCTCGGATACCTCGCGATCTTCTCGGCGCTCGGGTATGCGGGATGGCTCGCCGGCGCGGTGCTGGGCGTTCTGCATGCGGCGTTCTCGTCAACGGCGTTGGTGAACGTGCTGCTACCCGTGGTCCATCCGCGGATGGGCGACCCGTCGACGTCGGCGGACCGCGTCGCTCTGCTCGAAGCGCCCGGCTTCCTGATGCTCAACTACGGGATCGCGACGCCGCTGGTCATGCTCGTCGCGCATGTCGCGTACGGGGCGATCGTCGGCGGCTTCATCGCGATGTGATCACGGCGTGCCACATCGACGGGTTCTTGGGCTCGATGCGAGTCATCGTCGTTCACGCGGAGTCGCTCGAGTGTCGACCCGGCCGCGGCCCACAACGCGCAGGCCGACGAACGCGCCGATCAGCGTTGCGACCGTGGGCGCCACTCGGCTCACGGCCCGCTCGCTCATCGACGCCCCGAACTACAGGCCGTCGCCCTGGCTACTCAAGAACGGATTCGAGAACATGAGCCACGTTCCGATCGCGGTCGCGATCAGCGCCACCCCGAGCGCGACGCCGGCGTGCGGCACGCGGCGCCGTACCGCCTGCGCCGCCAACACAACGGCGATCACAGCCGGCAAAGGGGTCAGCACTCCGATCGCGCCTGCGACCGAAAGTCCGTAGACGAACGCGAGCGGGAACCGCAAGCCTTGCGCTTGCTCGATCCAGCTCGGCGCTTCGGTAACGCCGGTGCTCATGACCGAGTCCGCGTGATCGGGGGGATCGTGTCTCTCGGACATCGCCCCAACCTTATGCCTGGACCCGCGAAGGACAACCCCTCATTTCGGCCCATTGCGAGCGTGTGTCGATGGGGTGGCCATCCTGTGCGAGGGGTTCCGTTCGGGGACTCCGGCGCGCCAGGATGCCTGCATGCCAGCCACGATGCAGTGGTCCTTCGCTCTGATCGGCATCGCGATCGCCGGAGCCGGGCTTGTCGGAGCCTATCTCCCCCGGGGCGACCGGTGGGCCGTCCTGCTGCCCCTGCTCGCCGGCACGGGAGTCGGCATCGCGGCCCTGGCCTTGGGCGCGTCAGGGGACGGCAGCCAGACCAGCGACGAGTGGTCGCGCGTCTTCTTCGAGGGGTCGATCGCTGGATTCGTAACGGTCGCCGCGGGCCTCGCCCTGCTCATCGCGCGCTCGAACCGCTTCGAGCGCATGCCGGTCCCGCCACGCATCGACGACTGAGATCCGGCTCAGCCCAGCGCGGCCTCGATCTCGTCGAGGTGTTCGCCGCGGTGCGACGCCCGGCGGCCGTTCAGCGGGCTGTCCGGGTCGTTCGGCCACAGCTTGTCCGCCGGGAGCTCGGCGACGCGCGCGTCGATCTCCTCGGCGGTCGCAACCGTGAGGTCGGCCACCCGTCGGGGGTCGATCGCGTGGATCAGCGACCGCGTCGAGTCGTTGATCCAGTCGACGTTCTCCGGTTCCCCGACGTCGTCCGGAAACCCGGTCGCGGGATCGAAGCGCTCGGCCAGGTAGAGGGCGCGGGCATCCCAGAAAGCGACGTGACCGAGCGCGGCCGCGACGGTCCAGTCCTCATTCACCGGGCTGAGCAGCTGCTCGTCGGTCAGGCGGCCGACGACGTCTCGGAGCCGCTGCAGTTCCTCGGCATTGTCCTCCACGAATCCGGCCATTGTGCTCAATCCTGTCCCTCGCCGTTCCCCTGGCTATTGCCGTTGTCGTTGCCGTCCCCATGGTGAAGCAGATCGGCGAAGAACGCTATCGCGGCGCTGAGCTGGGAGGCGGCGGTGTTGCTGGCCGCTCCGTCGGCGACGGACCCGCGGATCTTGTCGTGGAGGTCGTGCAAGATGCCGTTCACCTCGTCGGGTTCGTCGGCGTGCTCGATCGCACTCGCGACGCCGGTGCGGATGTCCTGCGCGAGGCCGTCGCTGATCGCGCCGACGACGGACAACGCACGCGTCAACCCGAAGATCACGGCGGCCGCCTGTTGTGGCGTCGTCGGCGACGAGCCCGTCGAGGCCGGAGAGGGCAACACCGAAGAAGCTGGGACGGGCGACGACGTCGGCGCGGTGGACGACGCCGGAGCGACCGATGACGGCTGCGCNGCCGAGGCGACGGCGGACGCGCGCGGCGAACGCCCCGCTCCCTTCGTCGAGGGATCGCCGGCAAGGGACCAAGCGACTCCGGCGATCAAGAGGAGCACCAGCGCCCCGGCGATGGCGGGCCAGACCCACCAGCGCCGGCGCTTCGGCGTCCTGCTCGTGCGCTGCGGCATGACGCGCGTTCGGTCGGTGGACACCGGGCCGGCCGCCGCGGTCAGAGGCGCCGTCTCCGCGGCTCCTCCTGCAGCCGACTCGAGCGCCAAGCGCACCGCATCGGCCGACCTGGGGCGCGCGGCCGGATCCTTGCGCAGCATGGTTGCGACCAACCCCGACAGCACGGGCGACACGGCCACCCCGAACGACTCCAGCGACGGCGCGACCGAGTGAACGTGCTGGTACGTCACGGCCACGGAATCGTCGCCCTCGAACGGCGGGCGCCCGGTCAGCATGTGGAACAGAACGCATCCGAGTGAGTAGATGTCGGCTCGCGCGTCGACCATGTCGCCGGTCGCCTGCTCAGGCGCCATATAGGGCGGCGACCCGAACGCCTGGCCCGTCATGGTCAACGTCATGTCGCCCCGTTGGAAGCGAGCGATGCCGAAGTCGCCGATCATCGCGTGGCCGTCGCGCGTGAGGAAGATGTTCGACGGCTTGACGTCGCGGTGGATCACGCCCTTCGCGTGCGCGGCCGCCAAGCCGGCCGCGATATCGGCGCCGATCGCCGACGCCCGGGCTGCGGTGAACGGGCCGCTCGTGCGCAGCTCGTCGGCCAGGGTGGGGCCGTGCACGAGCTGCATCACGAGGTACGGGCGGCCACCGTCGTCGCCGGCGTCGTACACCGGCACGACATGCGGATCGTTGATGCGGGCGAGCGCTTGAGCCTCGCGGAAGAACCGTTTGCGTGCCTCGACGTCGTCGGTCAGCGCGACGGGCAGGCGCTTGAGCGCGACCTCCCGGTCGAGGGTGCGATCGGTGGCCGCGAAGACCTCGCCCATGCCGCCGGTGCCGAGCGAATGCTCGAGCTCGTACCTGCCGGCGACAAGGCTCGACGCACCGATCGCCTGGGGAAGCGGTTGCTCGTCGGTCATGCGACCGGCGCGACGGGGGCTACATCCGGGTTTCCCACAACCCCATGGTGTTGCCCTCGCTGTCGGTGAAGTATGCGAAGGCGCCCATGTTCTCGATCGGGGTACGCGGTGTGACGACCTTGCCGCCCCCGGCCTCGACCTTCTTGAGGGTCTCGTCGATCGAGTCGACGCCCATCGTGATGACGGGCGACGGTGTCTCCTTCGACTTGCTGGTGAAGCCGCCGTTGATCGCGCCAGGCTCCTTCGGCATCATCTTGTCGTCGATCGGCACAGTGGTGGCCGTCGTGTAGCTGACGCCGTTGCCCATGTCGTTGTCCTGTAGATCCCAGTCGAAGACCGAGCGATAGAAGGCCTTCGCACGCTCTTGGTCGTCGAACGTGATCTCGAAGTGCACGACCTTGTCCATGACGTCCTCCCTCCCTAGAAGTGTCGGATTTCCCAACCTAGCGCGTTCCCTGCGAAGGGTGAGTCGGCCTACCGGCCTACGAGGAAGCGTTAGGGGTCAAGGCGTTTCACCCTCATCACGCTCAGGACTCCGTAGCCGGCGCGGTCGTAAAAGGCGCCCGGCCCGCCATCGAAGAGCCAGTGGTCCAACTCCATCTCCTCGGCGCCGTTCGAACGAGCCCACGCTTCCGCTGCCTGGAGCAGAGTGCGGCCGACGCCCTTATCGCGATGTTCGCGCGTAACCACGAGGGCCTGGAGATAGCCGCGACGAACCGGAACGACGCCCGGGTCGATCTCAGCGTCGCGCAAGCGCACCTCCGCGAGTCCGATGGGTTCGCTGGCGTCATCGAACGCGACGAGACAGACGGACGAACCGGCGATCAGCTCACGCATGTACGCACGTTGCGCGTCGACGTCGTAGGTGGCGGCGACGCGCAGTCGCGAAGGCAAGCCCGCGGCCGACCATTCGTGCAGCTCCACGTGAAGTGGCAGGAGCCGATCGATGTCGTGCTCGGAGGCGGACCGGATCTCCACTAGTCGCCAACTCGAAGCGAAACGATCCGGTCGACCTCGGCCGCGGCTCGGGTGCGTGCTTCATCGCCGAAGGCGAGGGCGGTCGCAACACGTTGCGCGACCTCGTTGAACAGCGCGATCGAGTGCCGAAGGGCGTCGACGGAATCGCCAACCGAGAAGTCGGCCCAACAGCTTGCGAGCGCGTCCGCGACGTCGGGTGACGCCCACGCCGTGATCCTGGAACCGTTGTGCGGTGGACGCCCGGCCCATCCGGTCCGGACACCGTGATCCCACTCGATCATCTGAAGGAGCTGCTCCTTCAGCTCGACGTCCCGCGTCTTGATCGGCCACGGATCGTCGCGCACCGTCGCCTTCGCGTACTGCAGCGCTGCGGCATAGAACCAATGAACACAGATCTGGAACGCTTCCGCCGAGGGCGGAGCCACCCCGACCGTCGGTTCGAGCCGTCCTCTGCGACCGTCTTTGTCGAGCGCCACGAGGAACGGACCGTCGTAGGCAACGCCCTCCGACAGCACCGACATCGGCGCAATCATGAAGTCGATCTTGGCGTCGACGTAGTAGACGAGCCGCGTCGGATGCCAGTCCGGGTTCTCGAGCGCCTCCGTGACGAGCACCTCGCCGAACCGCTCGTACCACGCGGTGTGCTCCAACAAGAGCGTCGGGTCGCGCACGTACAGCTCGACGTCCAGGTCGGACAGTTCGTCGTGATCTTCGCGCGCGAAGGACCCGGTGAGCACAACGAGCCGCACGTTCTCATCGTCTGCGGCCCAATCAAGGACGTCATCCAAGACACGCCGCTGGTCCACGTCGGCATCGTATCGAGTCGGTCGTCCGTGACGACCCGGCGCTGGAGGGAAGCCGTTCGCCCCTTCAGAGCTGCTTCCAGTAGCCGGTGATGTTCGGCGCGTACCCCATGCCCTCCTCGTAGAACGGCGCCGCCGACGGACTGTGCGCGTACGTGTTGAGGAACGCCCGAGTCGCGCCACGTTGCTTTGCCCACGACTCCGCAGCCCGCATGAGCTCCGAGGCGATCCCTTCACGACGATCGCCGTCGAACACGAATAGCGCGAGCACGCGCAGGACCGATTGCCGCAGATCGGCGAGCAGCTCCCAACGCGAGTCTTGTCCCGGCCGCGAGATCTCGGCCTGCACGTACCCCTGAACGGTGCCGTCGACCTCCGCGACGAGCCAGAGCCGATCCTCGTCCGGAGGACCACCGATCGCGGTGCGGATCCAGCCCTCGAGACCCTCGACGTCCGGAACACGGAACATCGTCGGATCGAGCGCTGCGTAATACCGCCCGAACTCGGTCCAGGCCTCGGCCAGCCGAGCGGCGTCATCGGGGATCGGGGAACGGATCACCACGGCCATCGTCGGCCCGACGGTACCGCCGTCGGCCGGGCGCTGCTGAGATCAGATCAGGTCGAGGTCGCTGGGCGAGTGCCCGCACGCGGTGAGGTAGTGCGCGACCTCCGAACGGTGCTGCGTCCCGTGGTTGACGATGTGCGCGATGATCTCCCATGCGGCGCCGACTGGTCGACGCCCTCGGACTGCCACGTCAGGACCTCGTTCACCGCGGCCTCGTCGAGCGATGTGGCGTATGCGAGCAACCGGGCGTGCTCCTCGTCCCAGAACCCGCGGATGGTGGCGAGGTCGGCGAACGGCCAGCCCTCCGGCCAGTCGTCGTCATCGTCGTTGCGATGCAGAACTCGCGCCAGCTCCAGCCGACGATGACCATGTGCAGAAGCGTGTCGAACGCCGACCCGAAGTCGGTCGCATCCGAACGGCGAAGCTCCTCGTCGGACAGCTTCGCGGTCTGGTCGAGGATGCCTTCGTCCACGCGGACGTGGTACCGAACGAGCTCGGGCGGTACCCCACCGGTCAGATCGCTCGCATCCGGTTGTTGCGCGGGTTGTGCTCGAGCTCCGCGAGACCGAGCACCTCCAACAGCGGCGGCACGTACATGCCGAACCGGCCGCGGTAGCCCTTCTTCGTGTGCTGCCGACCTGGGAGACGAGCGTCGGCGGATCCGCCTCGTCGTCACGGTAGATCGTGTACTCCGACGAACCCGGCGGAGTCTTCAGCACCACGGGTCGTCCCTCGTGCCTTTGGGCTTCGCCATGTCGATCCCTCCTTCGCTGAGATGTGCATCGTCGTGAAGCTGCCGGAGAACGGCAACCGCGCTACAGCTGTCCGATCCATTCGAGCGGGAACGGCGGCTGCGCGAGCGGCAGCACCGCGATCCGCAACAGCGCGAGCGGGTTGTCGTCGCCGGCGCTCCGATTGAGGTTGACCTCATCGCAACCGGTGCATCGGTGGACGATCACCCATTCGCCGCTTCCGCGGACGGTGATGCCGATCGGCTCCATCAACGAACAGCACTCCGACGAGCGGTCGCCGGGTGTGCGGTCGTCGAGATGCCTGCTCCACAAGCAATTCGGGCAGTGATTCCTATTGTTCGTTCCGGGGGCGTCGTCCGGCACATCGAGCCGGCATTGACCGCATCGGAACGTGTCGGTTCGTCGCCGCTCACCGCGACGTCGTTGGTCTGACACGGGCACGACCTCCATCTGGACGCGTTGGACCAAGCGCGCCCCAAAGGCAGGTCGAGTCAGCGAGTGACGTGGACGCCGCACGCAGGACGCGCGGAGACAACCCATCTGGCCGAAGCCAAATACCCACCGTCCTTCCGTGCGATCGATGTCGCTCGCGATCGAGCGACGAACCGTCGGACGGTAGCACCGAGTCCGCACCATCACAAGGCCGTCACGCTGCATCGCTAGACGCATCTCGATGCGCCCTGTTTGATGAGGCTTCCGGTCTCCGAACCCGAGGAGGGGTCATGGCGAGCATCAACGAGCACGAGAGCGCGCAGATCGATCGCGCCAACGCATCCGCCAAGCCGCCGGTGATGTTCATCCACGGCCTGTGGTTGCTGCCGAGCAGTTGGAACAACTGGGCGAAGCTCTTCGAGGACGCCGGCTACACCGCGCTGACGCCCGGCTGGCCCGACGACCCCGAGACCGTGGGCGAAGCGCAGCAACACCCCGAGGTGTTCGCGCGCAAGACGGTCGGACAGGTCGCCGACCACTTCGAGGACGTGACGCGCAAGCTCGATGGCACGCCGGTCGTGATCGGACACTCCTTCGGCGGGCTGCTCGCGCAGATCCTCGCCGGTCGCGGCGTCGCGAAGGCGACGGTGGCGGTCGACCCCGCGCCGTTCCGCGGTGTGCTGCCGCTGCCTGTCTCGGCGTTGAAGGCGGCGTCGCCGGCGCTCGGCAACCCGGCCAACCGCCACCGCGCGGTGCCGCTGACCTACGAGCAGTTCCGTTACGCCTTCGCCAATGCGGTCGGCGATGAGGAGGCGAAGCAGCTCTACGACACGTACTGCGTACCGACGTCGGGGACGCCGATCTTCCAGGCGGCCGCGGCCAATCTCAACCCGTGGACCGAGGTCAAGGTCAAGTCGAAGAACCCGGACCGCGGCCCGCTGCTGATCGTCTCCGGCGAGCAAGACCACACGGTGCCGCCCGCGATCGCGAAAGCCTCCTATAAGAAGCAGAAGCGGAACAAGGGTGTGACTGAGCTCGCGGAGATGCCCGGGCGTGGGCACTCGCTGACGATCGATCACGGCTGGCGCGAGGTGGCGGACACTGCGATGCAGTTCGTGCAGCGGTTCCAGTAGGGCCCGGCTCGTCGGTCGATCGATCAGGCCTGCGTCGGGCCAAGCGGGATCAGCGCGTCGAGGTCCGCGAGGTCGGCAGCGCTGAGCACCACGTCGGCCGCCTCGGCGTTGGATCGAGCGTGTGCCGCGCTCCGCGTGCCCGCGAGCGTGGCGCTCACGCCGGTCTGCTGCAGGTTCCACGCGAGCGCGAGCTGTGGCAGCGAGCATCCGATGCGCTCTGCAACGCTGCGCATCCCATCGGCCACCGCTTCCGATCGCTCGAACTTGCCCGGCGCGAACAACCGCTGCCAGAAGCCCCATTCCCGATAGTCCGGCATCATCCGAGCGAAGTCGTCCGGACTCGTGATGGCGCCGGCGAGCATCCCGTCCCCGAGCGGTTCGTATGTCACCACGCCGACCTGTTGTTCCGCACACCACCGAGCGAGGTCGAGCGTCTCGAGGTGGTCGATCAGCGAAAGGCCCTCTTGCAGGACATCGACGGGACCGACGCTGAGGCACCGCTCCACCTCGGGCCGTTCGAAGTTCGATAGTCCGACGAGGCGCGTGAGCCCGTCGTCGACGAGCGCGCGCATCGCGCCCCACGAATCCTCGAGGCCCTCGGTCGACTCGCCCGGATAGTGCATCAGGTACATGTCGAGGCGATCGACGTCGAGTCGTTCGAGGCTGCCCTCACACGCCTCGCGGATCTGCTTCGGCTCGAAGCCGGTGCCGTCCGGCAGCGGCGCCACCTTGCTCGAAAGCTTCATCGGTTGGCCGACGTCGCGGAGCGCCGCTGCGATCACCGTCTCGTTCTTGCGATCGGAGTACTGCTCGGCGGTATCGATCCAGTCGACGCCGGCCTCGATCGAGGCGAGCAGCACATCGCGCGCGCCCGACCAAACGGGATCGTCCCCGAGCTCGAATCCGCCGAGCCCGATCACTGAGAACCACTCGCCGCCGATCTCAACGCTTCGCATCCGGCACCCTATCCCGACGCCGAGACCGGCGCGTCCGGAGGAACCCACCGTGAACGAGCGACGGATCAGTTCTCGCGGGTGGCGAACCGACCCCCGATGTGGATCCCGTCGATCGTGCCGTCGGCACCGCGGCTGAAGTAGCCCTTCATCCCCCTCGCGGGTCCGACCGGGACGATGTACCGGTCGTCGTCCCCCGGCAGGATGCCGAGCGGGATCGGCGGCTCGTCGTCCGCCTCCTCGTGCAATTGCTCGAGTACCTCGGGCCGAACCGTCACGTCAACGATGAGCCCGCCATCGGCCGCGCTGATGTCGGCGATCACGGCGATCGTCTCGTACCGACCCACGTACTCGCTCAGCATGTCGTCGCTCAAGCGGAGCGGCTCCGGGTCCTTGATCTCGACGCCGAGGTAGGCCTCGAACGCCCATCGCGTGATCCGCTCGTTGAACTCCGCGCCGTTGGGGCCGCAATTCGTCAGCGACGTGACCGCGAAGCGCTTCTCCGGGACCATCTCGAACGTCGAGTGTTGACCGCTGGTGTCGCCGCCATGCGCGACGACGCGGAGCCCCTGCACATCTCGAAGCATCCAACTGATCCCGACCGCATCGCCGAGTGCGTTGCCCGGGCATTCGACCGTCGGCTCCTGCATCCGCTTGAGCATCTGCTCGGACAGCACGCGCGTGCCGTCCTTGGCGGTGCCGTCGCCCATATGGAAGCGCGCCCAAGTCAGCTGGTCCGCCACCGTCGTCACCGCGCCGCCCATCGGATTGCCGTACCGACCGAACTCCCACGGACGTGTGACCTCGATCGACCCGTCCTGGTCCTGCTTGTGCCCCTGCGCGAATCGGTAGGTCATGATCTCCTTCGCCAGGTAGTAGTTCCGCGTCATGCCAACGGGCTCGAACACGAGGTCACGGATCACGTCCTCGTACACCTTTCCGGTGACGTGCTCGAGGGCCTTGCCCGCGAGGGCGAGCGACGCGTTGTTGTACGAGACGGTTGCTCCGAGCGGCGTCACCTGCTCGATCGTCGCCATCCGCGCGACGTAGCGGTCGAGGGCATCGTCGCCTTCGCCCGTGTTCTCGAACAGATCGCCGTCCCAGCCCGCCGTGTGGTTGAGCAGCTGAAGCATCGTGACGTCGCGGGCGACCTCTTCGTCCTTGAGCTTCAGCTCCGGGACGTATGTGCGAACCGGCGCGTCGAGGTCCATCTCGCCACGCTCGACGAGACGGAGGATGGCCGTGCTCGTGTAGGTCTTGCCCGTGGACCCGTTCTGGAACAGCGTGTTCGCGTCGACGGGGAGGGGATCCTCGACGCTCGTGATCCCGTGGAACGCCACGTGATCATCGTCACCGAACGCCACGCCGACGCCGACGCCCGGAACGTCCAGCTCCTTGGCCAGCTCCGACGCCTGTGCCTGCAGTTCCGTCTCCGTCGCCATCGTGCGTCCTTCCGCTCTGAGATACCAGCGAGAATCTGACATACCGTCTGGTATGTCAAGCTCCTCCGGCGTACGATCGAGCCATGGCAGGCGCCGCGCTCTCCCGAGATGAGCGGAAGCAGCAAACACGGGCGGCGATCATCGACGCCGCCGCACGCCTGTTCGCGAAACACGGGATCGAGGCGACGTCGCTCGACCGCATCGCCGGGACGCTCGGGCTGACGAAGGGAGCCGTGTACTCGACCTTCGCAAGCAAGGAAGAACTGGTCGACGCCGTGGGGCAGTCCAGAACGCTCCTGATCGACCCTGATCCGCTCTTCCGTGCGGACCTCACGTTGCGTCAGGGGCTCGGCGTGCTCGCCAAGGATTTCTTGGCGATGCGCCCGAAGATGACCCGCGAGATCCTGTTCCTCGAGCTCGAGTTGTTCCTGTACGGGGAACGGCATGCGCCATGGGGCCGGCGGGAGCTGCGGATCGCGCGCGAGGGCCGGCGGGAGGCAGCCGGTCAGCTGAAGGCGGCGGCGGCGCAGCGCGGAGAAGAACTCCCCATGCCGGCCGAGGACTTCTTCGTGGCGCTCGAGGCGCTCCTTATGGGGATCGCACGAGAGCAGTTCCGCGATCCCGGCTCGATCTCGGACGCGTCGATCGAGCAACTGATCGTCGGGCTCGCGGGCTGACCGAGGAGTCCCTTGCGTTTCCTCATCCTTCCCGGACGTGAAGGCTCCTGCGGCGGATGCGAGGATGCGGCTCGTGAGCAAGCCGGTCATCATTGACTACCAACCGCGCTGGGTGGACGAGTTCGCCGAGATCAGCGACCGCCTGGCGACATCGTTCGGCGATCTCGCGCTCTCCATCGAGCACATCGGCTCGACGTCGGTGCCGGGACTCGCTGCCAAGGATGTGATCGATGTCCAAGTGAGTGTTGCTTCGCTCGAACCCCCGCAACCGATCGCCGCCGCGCTCGCGACCGCCGGCTTCACCGAAACGCCTTTCGGTCTTCTCGCGGACGACCACGTGCCGCCCGGTTGGTATACGTACGAACCGGGCGACGTATGGGTCAAGCTGTACGCCTCGGCACCACCCGACGCTCGCAGGGTGCACGTGCATGTTCGCGTCGACGGCAGCCCCAACGAACGGTATGCGCTGTTATTCCGAGACTTCATGCGATCGCATTCGAGTGCGCGGGACGCCTGGGCGGTCTTCAAGCGGGAGCTCGCAAGGATCGCCGAAACCACCGACGACTACGTCGAGGTCAAAGACCCCGCGACCGACGTGGTGATGGTCGTCGCCGAGCAGTGGGCGGCCGACAACGGCTGGACACCACACGGCGGCGGGGCGGCGAAGGTTTAGGTCGCCCCGGCCGCCCGTTCGGCGACTCGACCGTTCGCGAACCCGTACTCCCACACGTCGATACCGGGTGGTTCGACGCCCAACGATGTCATCGCCGTACAGATCTGGCTGCGATGGTCGGTCCCGTGGTGCAGCGCCTGCGCGAGCCGGACACCCATCACTGCGTCGAGTTCGGAGCCGTCCTTGTCGTCGACCTCGGTCACGACGCGATCCGGATCAGGCTCGGTCGCGAGCAGCTCGGACCACGCTTCGCCGTCGGACACGATCGCGGCGCGAAGCCCGGCGAGATCCATCTGTTCCGGATCGATCTGGCGTCTCCGGTCACCCGTGATGTCGAACAGGTACCACGAGTCGTTCCCGACCAGATGCTGCATCGTTCGGAGGATCGGCCCGTACGTGCCCGACGCCTTCGTCTGCAATTGCTCCGGCGTCAGCGCCGTGCACGCGTCGATCAACTTCGTCGTCGCCCACACGTGGTGCGCGAACGCGTCCTTCAGCGGCGACCCGGTCACCGATCGACCGTAACACCGGCGCCGTTCGGAGACCTCCTCGCGCCCTTCATCAGCCGTTCACATCACGACGCCAGCATGTGTGGGAGACGCGAGACGAAGGAGGTCCACGATGCGTCGAGGGATGGTGATCGTACCGGTGCTTCTGGCGATCCTGCTGAGCGCGGGCGTCGGAGTGGCGGCCTACAACGCCGGCGAGAATCAAGGCGAGCAGCAGGCAACCGCCCAGATCCAGTCCGCCCAGGCCAACGGGGAGGACGTCCAGGTGATCCACGTGGTCGGCGACGACAGACATGGGTTCTTCCCCGGCTTCTTCCTGTTCCCGCTGTTCCTGATCGGCATGTTCTTCCTGATCGGGGCGATCTTCCGGGCGGGACGCTGGGGCGGAAAGGGTCACGGGCACGGCCCCGGCGGTCCTTGGAACGACGAGGGTCGGCGGCATTTCGAGGAGCGCGCTCGCGAGTGGCACAACCACGAGCACGGCGAAGGCGGCGACGCGCCGCCGGCTCCGACGACTGCCGCATAAGGATCGGCGCGGGCGGAGGCACTGGTTGCCTCCGCCCCGCCTTCCGAGGGAGGCTCCCGGCGTGCAACAGATCCTGGTCGTTGAGGACGACATGGAGATCGCGCGAACGCTCCGCGACTACCTGGAGGTCGCGGGGTTCGGGGTGACCCTGGTTGGCGACGGCTCCGCCGCGCTGGCCAGCGCGCGCGGCGACAGACCCGACCTGATCGTGCTCGACCTCGGCTTGCCCAGCCTCGACGGTCTCGATGTGGCGCGCGAGCTCCGGCGCACCTCGACGGTCCCGATCGTGATGCTTACCGCGCGCGGCGAGGAGGCCGACCGCATCGTCGGGCTCGAGCTCGGCGCCGACGACTACCTGGTCAAGCCGTTCAGCCCGAAGGAGCTCGTCGCTCGGGTGCGCGCGGTGCTCCGGCGTGCGACCGGCGCGGTCGCCGGTGCCGAGGTCCTGCGGGCCGTCGACGTCGAGGTCGACCTGCCCAAGATGCGCGCTCGCGTGGATGGCCGGCCGGTCGACCTCACCCCCACGGAGTTCGAGCTGCTGAGCACGATGGTGCGCGAGCCCGGCAGGGTGTTCACGCGCGGCCAGCTGCTCGACGCGCTCCGCGGCGTGACCCTCGACACGTATGAGCGGGCTATCGACGCCCACGTGAAGAACCTTCGCAAGAAGATCGAGCCCGAGCCCGGCCGTCCGCGGTACGTGCTGACGGTCCACGGCGTCGGGTACCGGTTCGCGGATGCCTGACGGACACGAACACCAGCACGGCGGCCCGCCATGGGGATCCGGCCCACCGCCGTGGATGCGCGACGGACGGTTCGACGCCGGTCGACGGTTCCGGCGCGGCGTTCTCGGTGTCTTCCTGTTGGTGGTTCTGCTGGTCGCGGCGCTCGCAAGCGTCGTCGCGTCGCTCGCGAGCGGGACACACCCGAAGCCCTTCATCACCATCACGATCGCGGTGCTCGTGCTCGTCGGGCTCATCGTCACCGCTCGGTGGTTGTGGCGAAGTGCCCGCTCGATCGGTTCCCTGATGGACGCGGCCGATCGGGTCGCGGGCGGCGACTACGCGACGCGCGTCGGCGAGGTGCCGGGCCGGTCGTATCAACGGCTCGCCGGCGCCTTCGACGAAATGACGACTCGGCTGCAGACGAGCGAGGAACGTCGGCGGGAGCTCCTCGCCGACGTCGCGCACGAGCTGCGCACGCCGTTGCAGGCGATCCGCGGTGCAACCGAGGGCATGCTCGACGGGCTGTATCCCGCCGACGCCGAGCACCTGCGACCCTTGATCGAGCGCACCGACGTCATGGCGCGACTCCTCGATGACCTCCGCACGTTGTCGATGGCCGACGCGGGTGTCCTGGAGCTCCATCGCGAGACCGTGGACCCACGTGCGGCCGCGCGCGACGCGATCGCGGCCGTTCGCGGCGCCGCCGACGCCGCGAGGTTCGACGTGGTCGACGATGCTTCGCCGATGACGATCGAGGCCGATCCGGTGCGGTTGGCCGAGATCTTGATCAATGTGCTCGCCAACGCCGCCCGGTACACAGCGTCGGGCGGGCGCGTCACGGTGACGGTCTCGGACGACAGACACTCCGGCGCATGCTTCGTCGTCGATGACACCGGTCCGGGCATCCCTGCGGATCAGCGCCCGCATGTCTTCGACCGGTTCGTGCGATCGGCCGACCGCGGGGGCACCGGGCTCGGCCTCGCGATCGCGAAACGCCTGGTCGAAGCGCACGGCGGCACGATCGAGGCCGACGTCGCACCCGGCGGCGGCACGCGGATGCGGTTCGACATACCGGGCGACCACGACCGTCGGTAGCATCGGGCGATGGCGGTCGAGATCGCGCGCGGCAGCGCCGAGGACATCGATTCGCTCGAACCGCTCTGGGTCGCCGTGCATCACGCGCACCAGGCCGCGATGCCAGAGCTCGCGCCGTACGTCAACGACGAGGAGACCTGGCGCGAGCACCGCCCGCTCTACGTGACGCTCTTCCGGCAGCCAGACACGTTCCTGTTCCTCGCGCGCGTCGACGGCGAGCTCGTCGGCTACGCGCTCGGCTGCGTCATGCCGGCGGCGGAGGGATGGGCTGCGGATACGTGGCGGGTCGGCGATCGCATCGGTGAGCTCGAGTCGCTCTCGGTCCTCCCCGACCACCGCGACGAGGGCATCGGCACGAAACTCCTCGACGCCGTGGACGAGGAGTTCGCGAAGCTGGGCGTCGACGACATCGTGATCGGCGCGCTGCCCGGCAACACCGGCGCGCTCAAGCTCTACGAACGGCGCGGTTTCAAACCGACCTGGATTTATCTGTCCCGGTTCGCCGCGAGGAACGAGGGGTAAAGAGCCGTCGTGGGTAGGGTCGTCGCCACGCAGTCCATCTCCCTCGACGGGTACTCGGCGGGCATCAAGGCCGGGCCGGACAACCCGATGGGTGACGACGGCGAGCGGCTCCACGAGTGGATGTTCGGGCTCGAGAGTTGGCGCGAGCCGCACGGACTCGAAGGCGGCGAGGCGAGCCCCGACGGCGCGTTCATCGACGAACTGTTCTCGAACCTCGGCGCCGTCATCATGGGACGCGTGATGTTCGACCTCGGCGAGGAGCCCTGGGGCGACGACCCGCCGTTCCACGCGCCGGTGTTCGTGCTCGTCCATGAGCCGCGGGAGCCGATCGAGAAGCAAGGCGGCACGTCGTTCACGTTCGTGCACGACGGCATCGAGCGCGCGCTCGAGCTCGCACAGAAGGCGGCGGGCGATCGCTACGTCTCGATCGCCGGCGGCGCGAACACGGTCCAGCAGTTCCTCGGTGCGGGCCTCATCGATGACCTCGCGATCGACGTCGTGCCGATCATCCTCGGAGATGGTCGCCGGTTCTTCGAGAACCTCCCGACCGACCTCACGCTCGACCCGATCCAGGTGATCGACGGCCCGGGAGCCACGCACATCCGCTACCGGCTCGTCAGGTAGCCCTTCCCGCGCTACCGGCTCGTCAGGTAGCCCTTCCCGTTTGACACGTGACCGTTTGGTCACCTATCCTCGGACCGTGAACGACGACGACCGAGTCTTCAAGGCGCTCGCCGACCCGACCCGTCGGTTCCTGCTCGACCGGCTCTTCCAGCGCGACGGCCGCACGCTGACCGAGCTCGAGTCCGATCTGGAGATGACGCGGTTCGGGGTCATGAAGCACCTGAAGATCCTCGAGGAGGCCGGGCTCGTCGTCACACGGAAGGAAGGGCGGGAGAAGCTGCACTTCCTCAACCCGGTCCCCATCCGATTGGTCCACGACCGGTGGATCGACAAGTACACGGAGCGTCAGGTCAGCGCGCTCGCCGACCTGAAGCACGAGCTCGAAGGAGGTTCCGCATGAGCACCGACACGATGACCGCGACCCAGGTGTACCGCGTGTACATCAAGGCCACGCCACAGAAGATCTGGGACGCCATCACGAAGCCGGAGTGGACGCAGCGCTACGGCTACACGAACATCGCCGACTTCGACCTGCGGCCGGGCGGCGCGTACAAGGCGTACCCGAGCGAGGCGATGAAGCGCGGCGGCGAGGCGGCCGGCATCCCGATCCCCGACGTCGTCGTCGACGGTGAAGTGCTCGAGGTCGACCCGCCCAACCGTTTGGTCACGACCTGGCGGATGCTGATGGACCCGGAGTCCGCTCCCGAGGGCTTCACGCGCGTCACGTTCGACATCGCCGAGACCAACGGAGGCGTCTGCCGGCTCACCGTGACCCACGAACTCGAGAACGCGCCACGCCTGGCGCTCGTCGTCGGCGGCGGGCTCGAGGACACCGGCGCCGGCGGCGGCTGGGCGTGGGTGCTGAGCGACCTCAAGTCGCTGCTCGAGAACGGCTCTCCGATGAACATGGAGGACGGTTTCAAGGAGTAACACCCGCACCATCTGCGAGGAAGGATCCCGGGGGCGGAGGCCCGCGACGCTTCGGCGACGCGGACCCTCCGTCCCCGCCTCGCGCCCAGATGCGCCGTGACTCAATGCCGGCGGCACCGAGGCCGATACCGCCCTCATGCGAGAAGCCGGAAAGAAGCAGCTCATCATCGGTCTGGTGATCGCCGGTGTAGGCCTTGCGATCAGCGTCGGCTCGTACGCAGCAGCATCGTCCGGTGGCGGCGGCTCCTATTTCCTGATGTGGGGGCTCGTCATCTTCGGGCTGATCCGCGCGTTCCGCGGGTTCTCGATGATGAAGGCCGCCGGGTCGACGTCGAACACCGCCACACCGCCACCTTCGGTGGCGCCCGGTGCGCCGCCCGTGATGCCGCCGCAGCCGCCGGCCAACACCCGGCCAGCATCGGCGATCGACCCGATGATCGCTGAACCGACGACCCCGGCGTCGCCGCCTCCACCGCCCGCATCGCCGTCGTCGATATGGGACTGAACGCCCCACTCGGTCGCGTCCTTCTCGTCTGATACACCACTGTCATCGCCAATAGGATCCTCACGACGCGTGAGCTGAACCGCGCACTGCTTGAGCGGCAGCTCTTACTCACGCGCAAGCGGCTGAAGCCGCTCGACGCGGTGGAGCGCTTGGTAGGCATGCAGGCGCAGGTCCCGAGCGACCCGTACGTCGGGCTGTGGTCGCGGCTCGAGCGCTTCCGCGCGGTCGACCTCTCGGACGCGATCGAGCGACGCGATGCTGTTCGGCTGCCGTTCCTCAGAGCAACGCTGCACCTCGTGACCCGGCGCGACGCGCTCGCCCTCCGGCCGGTCGTCGATGCCGTGCTCGACCGCGCGCTGCACAGCCAGAGTCCGTTCGGCAAGGCGATCGCCGGCGTGGACATCGACGAGCTGACCTCGTTCGCGTCTGCGTTGCTCGCCGAGCAGCCGCGGACGCGCGCCCAACTGGGGCCGTTGCTCGAAGCGCGCTGGCCCGACCACGACGGCGCGTCGCTCGCCTATGCCTGTACCTATCTGTTGCACCTCGTCCAGGTCACGCCGCGTGGGC
>C688J18823_10000738_pt1 | contig 19404 bp, 14 predicted proteins | sample HopSoiMetagenom1_FD_18823 | JGI IMG/M metagenome (IMG submission 18823) | reverse complement strand
CAGTTAACTGAACACCGCTTGACAATCTTCTTAAATCATAACTGATGGAGAAACCTTTTACGGTTCCAAAGTCAATATTTTTGAAAGAGTTATAGGTATTTGGATAAGCCTGATAAACTCTGGCTGTTTGAATCTGATCTCTTAACTCACGATAAAAAGCAGAGATAGTGATTGCTGAATTTTTTCTTTCCGTTAATACTTGCGTAAAACCTAACTCATAATCTGTAGTACGTTCCGGTTTTAAATTCGGATTGGTAATATAGTTTGATAAATTATTACTTGTATTTAAGTAAGCAAAAGGATCCATCTTCGTTTGATTCGTAGTTGGACGTTGTGTTAACACATCATAATGCGCAAAAAAGTTAGCCACATCTGAAATAGGAAATGCAAATGCAATACGTGGCATAAAGTTAACCTGAGGGTCATAATCTTTAAATGCTTTAGAATTCATTTGTGTTGCTTTTATTTTTGTTGGGTCAACCAGATAAGGATAGATACCACCAGCGGTGCCGGTAATTGATGTTGCAGGATCGTCAACAACAGTTCCATTTGCATCATACCAAGTATCACCATGACGGTATCCGGTTATCTCACTTTCTTTCGGGTCTGAAACATTTCTTACATAAGGAATAAAATCATCTCCAATATTAGCCGGGCGATTTGGAATATTCAATTCTCCCACTGTCTTCGCGTCCAATAACAAATAAGGATCTTTTAATACTTTTTGATTCGCATCAAAACGGTCAATACGTAAACCAATATTAAATTTCAAGTCTTTGAAGTCGAATTTATCCTGAATATATCCAGCGATATAAATAGGTCGGTAAGCACTTGTAGCATAAGTATGATAGCCTTCAGCATCTCTTTGATCAAAGAAATCATCTAATGAAGAAACACCATTTAATTTTTTACCTGTATGATCATATCCATTATAAGCAACCAATTGTGTTCCTCCGGGATTTAATAAATCAGCGGCAGAAAACATGTTTAAGTTATAGGTAGAAGGATCGTATTGATCTACATTAATAAAATCTACTCCGGTAGTATCCAAGCCCAATGTCGTTCTTAAGCTTCTTGAAAATTTACTTTGATTTCCGGAATAAGCTCTTTTGAAATCATAATAATTGATACCTCCTGTACTTAAATCAGGATTTAGAATTGCAGAGGTAGAATCCTTATCCGCTAAGTTAAGACGTTCATTATTTGCCAACTGCCTCATGACCGTCCATAATCCTGGTGTATACAAAGCGTATTGACTTTCGTTCCGTTGTTCATATTCCATCCCCACTTGTATCGCATGGTTTTTTATATCTGCAGAAAAATTCGCAAATACCCTGAATTGGTCATTTTGAAATTTTCTATATAAACTGGATATGTAACCGGAGTTGTTCCAAATAGCGTATACGCTTAGTGGTTGATCACCATTACCTAATCCTAATCCATTTTCCACATCAAAGATGTTACGAATTAATGAAGGATCTGTAATATTATAATACTGCTGTGTATAAGCTGTTGCAGATGGATTTTTATTGCTAGGTGTAAATTTATAACTTACATCCTGATATCCATTTTGCCAATATCCGATCTCTTCGTCTTTTACTCCGTCTCCATCAACATCATAAATGGATCTCTTTTCAAATACATAAGCAGCTTTTTTTTCCTGCTCAAATTTTCCTACATAACCATAATCAAAATAATTTTCTCCATGAGGCCCTGGTTCTGTTGTACCGGCAAATCTTGAAAAACTTCCCTGCAATGTAAAATAGGCATTCTTGATAACGGAAGAAGATTTCTCTTGCTCCTCTTTTGTTCCGGTATTAAATTTCTGTGTTATTTTTGCATATCCTCTATAGGTTTTATTATGAACTACTGGATTGTTTTCATAATTAAACAATGCATTTTCGTATACAAAGGTTTTACGTTTTGAATCATCAAAAGAACCGCCCAATGTGATACCCATATTTGTTGTTGGCTGATAGATAATTTTACCCGAAAGTGTAATACCTTTCGCATCCACATTATTTCTTGCCTTGATTCGTTCCATATCACTCATGGTGATGTAATGAGAACTGAATACATAACCATTTCCATTTGGGTTCAAACGAACAGGGTTATTTTGTAGCTCATCAAACTTATCCTTTTTTACCTGATAGAAATCCGTTGCTGGTCCGGCAGGATCTTTTTCATAAGTGATTTGTCCATTCAGACTGAATCCTAACAATGCTTTTCTAAATGTTTTGTTTGTATCTTTTTTAAATAAAATTGGACCGTTTAGAGAAAATCCTAAAAAGTTGTATCCATAAGCATCCAATCCCATTTGTTTTCCATTCTTTTCACCCAAACCGGATGTACTTACTTCAATTCCACCGGTATATCTGCTTTCAGGCCCTCTGGTTGTAATAGAGATAATACCTCCTACTGCATCTCCATATTCCGCTGGTGTTCCCCCAACAATGGTCGTCACCTGATCGATACTGGCTTGCGGTAGTCCTAATCCAGCACTTCCAACAACCTTTTGTCCATCCACATAATATGCTGTTCCTTCTGATCTGGCACCTCTCACATTTAGTGCAGAACCCTCATCTGCCTGAAATACACCTGTTGTTGTAGATACAACTGAGTTAATACTTTTAGCTGCCATGTGCTGATATTCTGTTCTGTCAACTGTTCCGCCTGTTTTTGTATCAGGATCAATCAATGGCTTTTTCCACTCAATAACTTCAACAGAACCTAACTGTTGACCTGCAATCATTTCAACATTTAAGTAGGCTGTTTTTCCAACTGATAAATTTACATTTGAAATCTCTACCGTTTGGTATCCCACATAGGTGGCCTTTACATTATATTTTCCTGGATTTAATGGCTTAATGGTAACCTCACCATCAATATTGGTAGTCCCACCTCCGGCTTGAATCCCACCGGTTTCTGCAATTACATTGGCAAAAGGGATAGTCTCTTTTGTAGCCTTATCGATCAATTTAATTTTTATTGCCGCTTCATTCTGTGCCTGAAGGATTCCAGTGCATGCAACAATAATACAGAATGTCTTAAGTAATTTTTTTATCATATTGACCTAATTTATATATAAACTCCAATGAAATGGTGTGCAATTATATACTAATTTCATTTAGCACATCCCCTTTTTTATTTACAATTACTTCAACAATTAACACAATCTCTCCCTATCTTTCCACCAAAATCCCTTTTGTATCAATACATTTCATATATTAACGTAAGGTTTATAAGTTTTATGGCAGATGATACAAACTAACTGTTGTAACACTTAAATTTTTGAAGGGATGCTGATTTTACGTGCAATTATAATGAATAATTATGAATTTACAATTCCAGGATTGTAAATTTTAATAACATGCAACTATTTTATTCCAAATGGCATTTTCTTTATTCTAACCTAATGTTTGTGCCTATATTTGAATTTACGAACAATCCACGGCTCTTTTTTATTTGCTCTCAATTTATCTCCTTTTTTTCGCTCCGCTTTCATGCGTTTACGTGTTTCTTTCGTTTGAATACGTTTATGATGATCTTTTACTGCTTTTTTCTCATCTCTTTTAATTCGTCTTTCCTCTTTCCACTTTTTCTTAAGTTTTTTCCGTTGAGCACGAGTTGTGGAGGGCGATTGCCCTTTGTCAGCAGCAGGTTTTTGCTCCTGCGCCACTGTCATCAGAGGCGCCAAACAGATTAACAGTAAAATAAGCCTACGAAAAAATGCGTTTTTATTGCGAATATTCATTGTCAAAAATTTATATAAGAGCCTGCTTAAAATTTAAACAGGCCCAAAATTATCAAAAAATAGTTCTTTTATCAATTAAATAAAACGTTGGATGTTTCAATGTATTCTATAGAAAACGTATATACCACAGAAATTATCTGAATAAGTTCGTAAATTTGTACTGATAAGCCCCGATTCATGAATTATATCTGCTCCATTCTTATTGTTTTTTCGCTGCTTCTACTTCCAATAGGATGTAAGAAAGAAGCACACAGTACTATTCCCGAAGTCAATGTTGATGTATATATATACACCAACAACCCTAGTTATATTAGCATTAGTGTAGTGGGTGGATGGGCTTATGTGAATGGTGGTGTCCGTGGAATTTTAGTCTATCGTAAATCAGCCAACGAATTCATGACCTTTGAGCGAAATTGTACTTACCAATCCACAGATGCATGTGCCATCATAACGGTGGATCAAAATGCGATCATGGCGACAGACACCTGCTGTAACTCTCAATTTTTATTAACCGATGGATCCGTGGTAAGAGCTCCTGCAGGATTGCCATTAAAGCAATATAGAAATACGTATGATGGCAGCGTATTACATATTTACAATTGATGTTTATTAAATCAATAAAATAAAACCAAAAATCGTATATGTTTATATGATCACAAAAAAAGAGCTCCAAATGGAGCTCTTTTTAATTGTATTCAAAAATTATTCTTAGTATCTGTACATATCTGATTTAAATGGACCTTGTACCGGTACACCAATATAATCAGCTTGTTCTTGGGATAACTCTTCCAATTCAACATTGATTTTTTTCAAGTGCAAACGAGCAACCTTTTCATCCAGATGTTTTGGAAGTGTATATACTTTGTTCTCGTATTTAGCACTGTTTAACCAAAGCTCTAATTGAGCAAGTGTTTGGTTGGTAAATGAATTACTCATTACAAAAGAAGGATGTCCTGTTGCACAACCTAAATTCACCAAACGTCCTTCTGCCAATACAATGATGTCTTTTCCATCAACTGTATATTTATCTACCTGAGGTTTGATTTCATCTTTTGTTTTGCCATAATTGCTGTTTAACCAAGCCATATCAATTTCATTATCGAAGTGACCAATGTTACAAACCACAGCATTATTTTTCATGGCTTTGAAATGACGATCACGGATAATGTTTTTGTTACCTGTAGCTGTTACAATAATGTCTGCTTCTTTTACAGCAGTATCCATTTTTTGCACCTGGTAACCATCCATTGCAGCTTGTAAAGCACAAATAGGATCGATTTCGGTAACAATAACGCGTACACCTTGTGAGCTTAATGATTCTGCAGAACCTTTTCCAACGTCACCATAACCGGCAACAACTCCAACTTTTCCAGCAAGCATTAAATCAGTGGCTCTGCGAATAGCATCTACTAATGATTCACGGCAACCGTATTTATTATCGAATTTTGATTTTGTAACCGAGTCGTTGATATTGATTGCCGGAACATGAAGCGTTCCTTTTTTCATACGCTCGTATAAACGGTGAACTCCTGTAGTCGTTTCTTCTGAAAGGCCTTTTATTTCTTTAATCAATTGTGGATATTTATCAAATACCATATTGGTAAGATCTCCTCCATCGTCCAAAATCATGTTTAATGGTTTACGATCTTCACCAAAAAATAACGTTTGTTCAATACACCAGTTAAACTCTTCTTCTGTCATACCTTTCCAAGCATATACAGAAATACCAGCAGCAGCTATCGCAGCAGCAGCATGATCTTGAGTTGAAAAAATATTACAAGATGACCAGGTAACTTCTGCACCCAGTTCTACTAATGTTTCAATTAATACAGCTGTTTGGATGGTCATGTGTAAACATCCTGCAATTCTAGCATTTTTTAATGGTTTGCTTGCTCCATATTCCGCACGCAAAGCCATTAGACCAGGCATTTCAGCCTCTGCTAATTTAATTTCTTTACGTCCCCATGCTGCTAAGGAACTATCTTTAACTTTGTGTTTTACAAACGTTTCAGTGGTTGTTTTCGACATTTTTATTTTATTTTAGGATTTAAAACGGTGCAAAAGTAGTTGTTATTGACACAATAAGCAAATTTTAGTCTGCTTTATTAGCAAGATTGTCAAGGTATTATTTCAATTTATATGCTTCTTATCCAAGGCTTAAAATTGACAGGACACCACAACAATTATTAACATATTGATAATATTTTGTCTTTTTTTAATCAGAATCCTTAGTTTTAGCCTTTTTTTAGACTTCTTTTTTCGGAACAATTATTTTGCAAAATCAAATTAGCAGGATTGAAAAGTTTAAACGTATTTTTTGAATTAAATTATTGATTATTTAGGAACGAAATGTCAGGAGATTTATACAAGGCTATTTTAAAGAAAAGACAACAAGGAAGAAAATTATTTGCTGTACTAATCGACCCGGATAAATTTCAATCCCCGGAAGTTATTCGCAGAGCAGAGCTTTCAAAAGCTGACTTTATTCTTGTTGGTGGTAGTCTGCTCACCAGCGGTAATTTTGAAGACTGCATTTCCACCATTAAACGAATGACGGATTTGCCGGTTATTATTTTTCCTGGTAACAATTTGCAAATTAGCAATAATGCCGATGCTATATTTTTATTATCTCTTATTTCCGGACGCAACCCTGAGTTTCTTATTGGAAAACATGTCATTGCAGCTCCGCTTTTAAAAGCAAGTGATCTGGAAATAATTCCAACAGGCTATATGCTAATTGAAAGCGGCAAGCCAACCACAGCTTCATACATCAGCAATACGGTTCCAATACCTCATGATAAAGTAGATATTGCATTGTGTACGGCACTTGCCGGAGAAATGTTGGGACTAAAACTTATTTACATGGATGCCGGGAGTGGTGCATTAACGCCTGTAGGTAGCCGCATGATCAGACAAGTAAGTGAAGCGATTTCCATTCCTCTTATTGTTGGCGGTGGAATCAATACACCTCAGCTTGCAACAGCTGCGTGCGAGGCAGGCGCTGATATTATTGTTGTTGGAAATGCAATTGAAAAAGACATGGATATAATTGAGAAAATCTCAAAAGCAATTCATGAATTTAATACATTAAATTTATCTATATGAAACTGATTGTTATTTCTGATGCAGGCGTTCTTGAAAATGAAGCAGTAATTGTTACTAGATTATTTGAAGCCGGATTAGAATCGTTCCATCTACGAAAACATAAAATATCAACTCGAAAAACAAAAGCTTTTATAAGTTCTATTCCAGCTCATTTTCATAACCGAATCATTATACATTCGCATCATAACCTGGCGCGTCATTTTAATTTGAAAGGTGTACATCTCACCAAAACTCACAAAAAAAGAAAATTCAGGACTTGGTTATTTATAAAGTTAATCAAACTAAAAAATCCTTCCATTCTCATTACCACTTCTTATGATACAATCGGAAAATTATTTGAAGCAAACACCAGTTCTTATAAATACAATTACGTTTTCCTTAGTCCTATCTTCGAAAGTATTACCAGCAAATTCCAGGGAGGATATACTACACACAGCTTAAAATCTGCATTAGCCAAAACCGAGTACAAAGTAATCGCAAGAGGAGGAGTTGATATCAATGCTATCGAGAAAGCACATGAAATTGGATTTGAAGGCTTAGCATTTTATAATTCCATTTGGAAACGAAAAGATCCTGTAGCAGAGTTTAATGCAGTGGTTGAAAAATTTCAGGAATTAAAAATTCCAATTGAATAATTAAACTATGTTTTCATCGATTTATTCTTCTATCGTTGCTGCAGTTGTTCAGACAACACTTGTTGAATGGTTGATTTTTTTCTTTGCAATGATATACGTCATATTAGCTGCGATAGAAAATGTTTGGTGTTGGTTATTCGGAATCCTTGCCAGTCTTTTCTCCGTCTATCTATGCTTTAGCGGCCATTTATTTTTGGAAAGTGGGTTGCAAATTTTTTATGTTATCATTGGTATATACGGTTGGTATCAATGGTTACATGGCTCTAAAAATTCCTCTCCCTTACCGATTATTTCTTATTCCTTCTTAAAAATTGTTTATCTGATTTTTATTGGTATCATTATATGGATTCCATTTGGTTATGTTGCGCATACGTATTCAACGCAGGCACTTCCCTACCTGGATGGATTTATTACAGCATTCAGTATTGTAGCAACCTGGATGACTGCAAAAAAAATAATTCAAAATTGGATCTTCTGGGTCGTAATTGATGGCTTAGCCGTTTTTCTTTACGCTTCACGCTCCTTTTATCTGATCGCATTACTTTATGGCATTTATACCGTTCTCTCTATAACTGGTTATTTTCAATGGAAAAAAAGAATACAGGCATCCTTCGAATTGCACTCTTAGGTCCCGAAAGCACCTCAAAATCAACTCTTTCAGAAAACCTGGCCAAACACTTTAAAACCATTTGGGTACCGGAATATTCACGCATTTATTTAGAAGGACTAAATCACAAATACAATCAAAAAGATGTAGTGCATATTGCGCAAGAGCAATTTCGCCAGGAGCAGCGATTATTAAAAAAGGCACATCAGTATATTTTTGTAGACACCGAATTAATCCTTGCAAAAGTATGGTGCGAGGATGTGTTTAAAAGCAGTCCCGACTGGATTAACAAAACACTCATACAAAACCCTTATGATTTTTACCTGCTCACTTACCCTGATATACCTTGGCAAGAGGACCCTGTTAGAGAAAACCCTCACCGCCGAATGTTCTTTTATGATTGGTATGAACGCGAGTTAAAAAACATTAACGCGAATTATGCAGTTATTAAAGGATTTGGTGCCTCTCGCTTACACCATGCCATACAGGCGGTTGAAAAATTCACTCGTCAAATCAAAAATAAATCTTAGTTTTGTAGCCTCTAGGGGTGCTATTCTGACTTTACAATTAGACTAGCTGAGATTATACCCAATTTGCAATTGCTCCAAAAGCATTGCGAATACACTTGATCAGGATAATGCCTGCGTAAGGAATGGTACAATAACTAATAAATGGTCCTGCCTCTGGATCCATTTCAACTAAAATTAATTTTTAAAATCTTATGTTTCAGCAAAAGAAGAATTATGTGTTGCTTGCGCTATTGTTTGTGCCTTTTATTGGGTTTTCACAGTTTAGTATTTATGGAAAAGTAAAAAGTAAAACAACAGAAAAAGCCATTCAATATGCTACTGTTAATATACAAGGATTGACGGATACCATTACCCATTCTGCGAATACAGAGCCTGACGGCACTTATCATTTTTCAGAATTATCTCCTGGAAAATATCTTGTAAAAGTATCCAAACCAAATTTTAAAAATTTTGCAGACACTATAAATATAGCAAACAACCAGATTTTTATTATTGAATTGAATGATACTATTGAACATAATAACACGAACTTATCTGACTTCGCTTTTAAGACAAAAGGTATAATGCTGGGTGATACTATTGTCTTACTAGATAATGTTGTTGTTTCTTCAACCCGTTCAGATCGCCGATCTGCAATGGCTTACAGCAATCTCAATAAAGAACAAATCAAAGAACAAAATTTAGGACAAGATCTCCCCTATTTATTAAATCAACAACCTTCCATTGTTACAACCTCTGATGCCGGAACCGGTGTTGGCTATACAGGCATACGCATTCGCGGATCGGATGCTACACGTGTGAATGTGACGATCAATGGTATTCCGGTTAATGATGCAGAATCCCAAGGGGCGTATTGGGTGGATCTTCCGGACATTGCTTCAAGTATTGACAATATTCAGATACAACGTGGTGCGGGTACATCTACCAATGGAGCCGGAGCTTTTGGAGGTAGTTTAAATATTCAAACAACTAAATTGAATTTTAAACCTTATGGTGAATACAATGGTTCGTTTGGCTCCTTCAATACATGGAAAAATACAGTGAATGCCGGAACTGGATTAATCGATAATAAATTTGCGGTAGATGCACGCTTATCAAAAATTTCCTCCAATGGTTTTATTGATCGCGGAAGCTCAGATTTACAATCGTATTATTTATCAGGTGCTTATTATGGTAAATCAAGCATCATAAAATTTATCACCTTCGCTGGATTGGAAGAAACCTATCAAGCCTGGAATGGTATACCGGAGGCCCGTTTAAAAGGAGATATTCAAGGTATAGAAGATTATATTTCCAGAAATTACCTGGATCAAGAAGCAGCCGACCATTTACGAAATTCCAATAGCCGCACTTACAATGAATTTACGTATGCCAATCAGGTAGATCATTACAAACAGGATTATTATCAATTGCATTATACGCAGGAATTAAATAGTCATTTTAATACACATCTTGCACTCCATTATACAAAAGGAAAAGGGTATTACGAAGAATATAAAAAATACCAGGCATTTAGTTCTTACGGATTAAATGACGTTATCTCCGGAACAGATACCATCACACAAACCAATCTTGTTCGCAGAAGATGGTTGAATAATGATTTTTACGGAGGAACCTTTTCGATGAACTATAACAGTAAGAAAAAATTTACTGCTTTGGTTGGAGGTGCCTGGAATCAATATGTTGGACAACATTATGGAGAAATCATTTGGGCTCAGTTTGCCAGCAATGCCGGACCCCATTATCGTTATTACAACGATACAGCAACCAAAACCGATTTTAATGTTTTTGCAAAATTGAATTATCTCTTTTTCCAAAAACTCAATCTTTTTATTGACGTACAAGAACGAAATATCTATTATAAATTTTTAGGCTATAATCGATTTTTGGAAAATGTAAGACAAACTGCATCACTGAATTTTATTAATCCTAAAGTTGGAATAAATTACGACATTACGGAAACTGCCAATGTTTATGCTTCCTTCAGCATTGCACACAAAGAACCGGGGCGTGATGATTATACACAATCTACTCCTGCGGGTAGACCGAAACCGGAAGAGTTGCAAGATTTGGAAGTTGGTTATCGTCAATTCACAACGTCTATGAGGTCGCATTGGGGTATTAATTTTTACAACATGCAGTATAAAAATCAATTGATTGTTACCGGTCAAATCAATGATGTAGGTTCCTACATCCACATGAATGTTCCAACAAGTTATCGTCGCGGGGTTGAAGCAGAAATTGGTTTTCGCCCTATCAATAAATTAACATGGGATCTGAATGCAACCTTCAGTGAAAATAAAATTAAAAATTATCAGGAGTTTACAGATAATTATGATATTGGTGGACAAGACACCATCCTTTACAAAACGAGTGATATTGCATTTTCTCCAAGTATTATTGCAGGAAGTACAATCGCGTATGAAGTATTCAAAAATTTTAGAATTAGTTTTATTAGCAAATATGTTGGAGAACAATTTTTAGATAATACATCAAATGAAGACAGAAAACTGGATGCATTTTTTGTAAATGATGTGCGTATCAATTACCATTTTAAAACGAAATCAATTCCTGAAATTGGAATTACACTTGCTGTGAATAATATCTTTAATTACCAGTATGAATCCAATGGGTATACATTTGGATATATTGCAGGCGGGCAACGTGTAACAGAGAATTTTTACTATCCGCAGGCTGGGGTTAATTTTATGGCTGGAATCAATTTGAAGTTTTAAAGCCTATGCGCCTATGTGGTTTGATTTTATTCAATCACCCAGGCACATAGCTGTTTAGATTCATGATAGAAACTCATTTAAAATATTCCAATTCTTCTTCCAATGAAAGAAAAGGAAAATCTTGCTGTAATTGCTTACAACGATTTAAATAAGTGGACTTGAATTGTTGATGCGTTGCTGTATCTTCCTGAAACACGCGATGTGCCTTAGCTTTCAGCACATCTTTTATTTTTCCAAAAAGCTGTTGTGTTGAATCATCAAATGCCGCTTGTATTAATTTTTCGAAAACATATTCAATTGCCTGATCATTGGGATGAACCAAATCTGCCTTGTAAAAACGATAGTCCCGCAAATCATCTATCACCAGTTCATAGGCAGGAAAATAAATTATTTTTTCTGAATCCGTTAATTCATGCACGAGTTCAAATAACCGGGCTTTGCTTCTGGTATTCTCCATTACACCATCCCGTATGTAACGAACAGGGCTCACGGTAAAAACAATTTTCAAATTGCTGTTCCATTTCTGCAAATCGCTGATCAGTTGCTTATAGACAGGCAACATTTTTTCCAGCGGAAGCAATTCCTTTGTAAATTCCTGTAAAGGTTGCTTATGACAATTACCCACGTACATTGCCTGTTGCTTGTGTTTGTAAACATAAGCAGAGCCTAATGTGATGAATAACCAATCTGCTTTTTTCAATGTTTGATGTGCTTGCTGAATTTCGCCATTCATACGTTCCAAACATTTCTCTTTTGATGCGTTTGAAAATTGACTGTGGTGTTGCCAGGAATGATACAATCCATCTGCATAAAAAAGATCCTGTTCTTTCAGTAGGCTTTTATTTATATAACTATACAGCGTTGTTGCAATGCTCTCCGGATTATATAAAATGCCATGCGGATTTTGCAGCGTACTAAATTTATATGTTTGCATGCAAGCCGCCATATGCTCAGCGAAGCAAGATCCGATAAACACAATTGATTCACCGTACTTCAATTTGGAGGAGAATGTGGGAACTTGAAATTGCAGATGAAAATTCATGTGATTGGGTTTATTGCGCGCATTTGCAATAAGGTGAGAAAAAAATTTTTGTGTTGGGTAATAATCCCTGAATACGTGTTTGTTCAGCATCAGGAATCATGATCACCCGCAGATCCAATAGTCTTAAATCCTTCATATTTTTCATTTCTTCCGGAAAGCGAGATAGATTATTACTCCATAAATCAAAGTTTCTTAATTTCTCTAAATTTCCAATTGTCGGACTTAGTGCTTCCAAGTCATTTTGATTGAGATTGAGATAATAGAGATTTGTAAGTGCTCCAATTTCATTAGGAAGCTCCAGTAAATTATTTCTTGCTATGGAAAGGTATTGCAACGAAGTAAGCTGATTAATTTCAGGTGGAATTTCCTTGATATTATTTTTATTCAAATCCAGGTATTGCAGATTTTTAAATTTAAAAATTTCAGGAGGGAAAGCTTTATATTTTTTTTTGCGAAGTTCCAACTTTATGACTTGCTCGGGATTTTTCAGGGCTTCTTCAAGGGATGTGAAAGCCGTAAGAGTATCCAAGGTGAGAGAATCCAATAGTGCTTGCTGTGCTGAAATGTTGTTAACTGCTATAACGAGCAGGATGATTAACACAAACTTACGTTGAAGTAACGTTACTACTTTTAAATTGAAAATTGCAATCATTGAATACACGCTCCTAAATGGCTATTGGCATCTAAGTTAATGAATATCCCCTACAATTCAGAATTATATTTGTTAATTATACGTTGTGTAAGATGGTGGAATTATATAACAACAAAGATTCTTTTTTATCCTTTGCTAATTGCTCTTTTAATTCTTCCAGATTTTTGAATTTTACTTCATCGCGTAAACGCTCAATAAAATAAATGGTGGCTTCATCTCCATAAATGACTTTATCAAAATCAAAAATATTGACTTCAATACTTTTGCCCTTTCCTTCAACTGTTGGATTATTGCCAATATTCAGCATTCCGCCGTAATAGCTGTTCTTATGTTTAATTTTAACAGCATATACACCATCTCCCGGAATTAATTTATACTGATCGTTTACCAGCAAATTAGCTGTTGGGTATCCGATTGTTCTTCCCAGTTGTTTTCCTTTCACAACTGTGCCGGTAAGCGTGTATTCATGTCCCAGGTATGTATTTGCGGTCTTCACATCACCTATTAAAAGGGCATTTCTAATCTTTGTAGAACTTATTTGAATGTGATCAATATCTTTTGCGGGGATTTCTTCCACTTCAAAACCGTACAAAGGGCCATATTCTTTGAGATGTTCAAAGGAACCCTCGCGATTGCGTCCAAAATGATGATTGTAGCCAATAACCAGGCGTTTGGTTTGGATACTGTTGACAAGTATATTTCGAACGAACTCAATAGAGGTAAGTCGGGAAAATTCCTTCGTAAAGGGATAAATAATTAAATGATCGACGCCATATTTCTCCAGAAGCTCTGTTTTCTCCGCTAAAGAGTTCAATAGCTTTAATTCATTATCGTCTGGGAAAAGCACCATACGTGGATGAGGAGAGAATGTAAGTAAAACGGTTTCTCCTTTTTCTTCCCTGGCTACATCTTTTAAGCGAGCAATGAGTTTTTGATGCCCTAAATGCACTCCATCAAAGGTGCCGGTGGTTACAATTGGGTTCTTAACTCCCTTAAAATCATCAATATTGGTGTAAACTTTCATTTCAATAAGCTGAGTTGAGCAAAAGCATTTTTAAACACGTTTCGATAATTTCAGTAAAAGTATTGCTAAATAGGTGATTCTTTTCCATTAAAGACAAGGAATCTTAACAGCCCGAAATTAATTATAAAAACATCAAAAATCGTTTTTTTAGCTAAAAAAAATAAAGTACTTTTGCACTCGATTTTAAAAACCTAATAACACTATTCAAAAAATGTCAAAACAAACAGGCAAAATCATACAAGTAATTGGCCCCGTGGTTGACGTAAGTTTCGAAGGCGGAAGTTCATTACCAAATATTCTGGATGCACTAGAAGTTCTTAAACCTACCGGTCAGAAAATTATTCTTGAAACCCAGAAACACGTTGGTGAACAAACCGTTCGTACCATCGCAATGGATTCAACAGATGGATTATACAGAGGGATGGTTGTTACCGGTACAGGTAAAGGTATCACAATGCCAGTTGGCGATCAGGTAAAAGGACGTTTATTTAACGTAGTAGGTGAAGCGATTGACGGAATTTCCGAAGCTTCAAATGTAGGTGGTAATCCAATTCACCGTGATCCTCCAAAATATGAAGATCTTTCTACCTCTACAGAGGTATTATTTACAGGTATTAAAGTTATTGACTTATTAGAACCATATGCAAAAGGTGGTAAAATTGGTTTATTTGGTGGTGCCGGAGTAGGTAAAACCGTATTGATCCAGGAGTTAATTAATAACATTGCTAAAGGTCATGAAGGATATTCTGTATTTGCAGGTGTTGGTGAGCGTACACGCGAAGGAAATGACTTGTTACGTGAGATGATTGAATCAGGTATCGTAAAATATGGTGACGCATTTAAACACTCTATGGAGAGTGGTGGATGGGATTTAAGCAAAGTTGACAAAGTTGAATTAGCAAAATCTCAAGCTACCTTCGTGTTTGGTCAGATGAATGAGCCTCCAGGAGCACGTGCACGTGTTGCATTATCCGGATTAACAATGGCTGAGTATTTCCGTGATGGAGATGAAAAATCAGGTGGGCGTGATATCTTATTCTTTATTGATAATATCTTCCGTTTTACACAAGCAGGTTCTGAGGTATCCGCACTATTAGGTCGTATGCCATCAGCCGTAGGGTATCAACCTACATTAGCTACAGAGATGGGATTAATGCAGGAGCGTATTACTTCTACTAAACGTGGATCTATTACTTCTGTACAAGCAGTATATGTACCTGCCGATGACTTAACGGATCCGGCTCCGGCTACAACATTTGCCCACTTAGATGCAACAACCGTATTGAACCGTAAAATTTCTGAGCTTGGTATTTATCCAGCTGTGGATCCGTTGGATTCTACATCTCGTATCTTATCACCAGCAGTACTTGGAGAGGCACATTATGGAACAGCTCAAAAAGTTAAACAAATTTTACAACGCTATAAAGAATTACAAGATATCATCGCCATCCTTGGTATGGACGAGTTATCAGAAGAAGATAAATTAGTTGTTAGTCGCGCAAGACGTGTTCAACGTTTCTTATCTCAACCTTTCCACGTTGCTGAACAATTTACCGGATTAAAAGGAGTATTTGTTTCTATCGAAGATACAATAAAAGGCTTCAACATGATTTTGAATGGAGAAGTGGATCAATATCCTGAAGCTTCTTTCAACCTTGTAGGTACAATTGAAGATGCAATTGAAAAAGGAAAGAAAATTTTAGCAGAAAGTAAATAGTTGTTGATTTCAAAAAATTAAAAGAACACAATATCTATGCATTTAGAAATAATAACTCCAGAAAAAAAAGTATACAGTGGTGAAGTGGAAGCCATCAAACTTCCTGGCGCCGAAGGGTCTTTTGGTATATTAAAGAATCACGCTCCATTAATTGCTACCTTAAAACAAGGAACAGTGAAAGTAACGGAAGCTTCTAAAAAGATAGAAAATTTTGTAATCAATGGTGGTGTGGTAGAAGTATTGAACAACAAAATTACCATACTTGCTGAAGCTTAATATTTTTACAGATTAAATTACAAAAAAAATCCCTTGCATAATGCAAGGGATTTTTTTGTGGTATAGTTGCGAAGAATTTTTATCAAACCCTGTCAGAAAGAAATGCAATACGCATCCCCGCGTATTGCATTTCTTCATTCCAAAAACAATCAAACTTAGAACGTTTGGTTTTAGTTAGCTACGAATTGGATGTGAATCCGGATTTTTTATAATACAGTTTAGAAGCATCCTGTTAATTCTCAACCAATTCATGCGTTTGTTGCCACTAAAAATAATTTTCAGACGCGCATTTTATTCCACATTTTTTTCAATCTCATTTATTTATTTTTGAAATTATTGATTTAAAGAAGTTTTATGAGAATGAGATTACGTAAACCTGCTTTTATCCTGTGCTTTTTATTTTTCTGGACGGAATATATAAATGCGCAAACAGGGCCTGGTGGTGTATTGGATACAACAGGAACTTCAAACCTTGTCATATGGTTTAAACCAGACAAAGGGTTGACAACATCGGGAGGCGTAACAGATACCGTTTTGAGTTGGCAAAACTCTGCGAAATATAGTGCGCATGATGTTAGTGCTACAGCAGGATCAAAACCGATCAGAAGAAGTTCAGCATATAATGGAATGCCATGTATTGCCTACAACGGCAACTCCAGTATGCTTAGCGCAGTAGGGTCACTTACTGCTTCCAACTTTCCTGTAAGTAGTGCCTCTTGGTTTGTGGTAAGTAAAGCCAACAATACTTCACAAAACTCCAATGTATTTCAAAGCTATCCTTTTTGTTCCAACCGTTTTTCTTGTCACATTCCATGGGCAAATATTATTTATGCGGATATGGGTGCCTGTTGCGGAAGTACAGCAAGATTAAATGGTTCATCCGCTAACTTTGTAGTGAATGCGGAATGGAGCTTTGTTCGTAATGCTGCTAAAGGTGGCCAATTATATGGAAATGGTACGCTGATCGACAATCAAGCGGGTTCGAGTTCCTATACAGCTCAAGCCAACAGCGCATTTAACATGGGTGGAAAAGATAATGGAGCAGCTTGTACTGCCGGAGCCTCTTCAGCAAATGGCTTTAACGGTGATATTAGTGAAATCATTATTTTTAAAACACGACTGGATAGTGCCAAACGTTATATCATAGAAAATTATTTAGCATCAAAATATAATCTTACACTCAGTACAAAAGATGTTTACACAGGTGATACACCAGCAAACGGTGATATGGATTATGGTGTAATTGGTATCGGCAAAGAATCGGAAGGAACACAAGTTATTTCCAATTCTGATTATGGTTTAAAATTAGACGGCGGAACCATGTCGACTTTTGTAAACGGAGATTACATATTAGCCGGAACAAACAATGTTAGTTCAACAGCTAGCTCTTATTATACCTGTGATATTGTGAATGCTTCGGGTTTAAATACCAGATGGGAACGTATTTTTTATATGGATGTAACAAAACCTTCCGGAACGTTGACGGCAGATATTACATTCAATTTTTCAACAGCTCCTCAGGCGGGAACGTATTCACTTATTTACAGATCGGTAAATACAGCTGGTACCACCTGGGCTGTTACGTCAGCAGCTGGAACTGTCAGCGGAAATACCGTTGTTTTTACAGGAATTAATTTTACATCGACCTCTGATGGTTTTTATACAGTTGCGTATACAGCTGCTTCCATCCCAGCTATCTCCGTTACTCCAGGTGGTGTTAGTTCGGGTTTAAGTTTATGGTTAAAGGCTGACGCTGGTGTAACAGGGGTAAGCAACGTTAGTTCCTGGTATGATTACAGTGGTAATTGTATGTTTGGAACCGGTGTAAATACACCCAGTCTAAGCATCAATACTTCCAATTACAATCCGGGTATTTCTTTAAATGGATCCGGAACGTCCAATACCGCTTCCACTATATCTTCTTATTTTTCTTTACCAACAGGGTTTTCCAGCTTTAGTGGTGCTGCCTCATTTATAGCGGTTTCACCAACAGTAACTCGAACGAATGCAAATTTTTTTGATTTTGCAAATGGCTCTGCAGACAACAACATTCGCTATGGGCGATTAAATCGTACCACTCAACTTGTATATGAAACCTATAATGCGGTAACCGGTGGAGCATTATCTGCTACTGCCGGCTCTTTAAGCAATAGCACTCTTCAAATCCTTTCGAGTAATCAGGTAGCTGCTACTGGTGCAACAACCTTACAAAATAACGGACTTGCTTATTCTGTTGGAAATGCACAAACCATACAAACCGTTTCCCGAACAAAAAATTATATTGGTCTCTCCAACACTTCTGCAGACAGTACATTGGGAGGACTTCTTTCTGAAGTTATTTTATACAATCGAGAATTAACCGCAACCGAAATTTTAAAAATAAATTCATACATGGGAATTAAATATGGTACTACGTTGAACAGAACAGGTATGTCATCAACCTATCTTGCATCTGATGGTACTACTATTTATACTGATGCTGGCAGTTATTGGTATAAAATTATTGGAATTGGGAGAGATGATTCCGATGGACTCTATCAAAAACAAAGTCAGATGACAAGTGATAGTATTCGATTGTACTTAAGTCTTAGTTTAACCAATCAATTAAATTCAAGCACCATTACCAACAATAAATCATTCATTATGCTGGGTTGTAATTCGGCACCGATATACTCGGTATCTGCTACTGCTAGTGAAAAACCATCAACAGTATATTCCCGCCTTTCCCGAGAATGGAAAATTACCAATACAAATTTTAGTGATGCTTATAGTATTGATATACGACTACCGACCAATGCAAAAACGAGCAATGTCACCGCAAGTCATTTACGCTTGCTAGTTGATGACGATGGTGATTTTTCAAATGGAACTTCGTATACAACAGGACGAGGTCTTGGGTTTAGCTATTCCGGGGGTATTGTTACCATTAGTGGTATATCTACCAGTGTTATACCTTTAAACTCCACCAAATTTATTACACTGGCATCCACTAGCATTTCTACACCTCTACCAATTGAACTTTTAACTTTTACAGCAAACTGTATAGGAAGCAATGTTCGCTTGAACTGGCAAACAGCTTCGGAAACAAATAACTTACATTTTAATATTCAATGCTCCGAAGATGGTATCATCTGGAAAACAATAGGAAGAAAAGAAGGTGCCGGAACCAGCATAGAAATTAAAAATTATGAATTTATAGATGAGCGCATTTATCAAACACCGGTTTTGTATTACCGGTTGGAACAGGTTGATTTGGATGGAACTTCCACCATTTATTCTATCATTTCTTTGGATAATTGTTTGGATTTTTCAAGTGAATTTACAATT
>C688J18823_10000737_pt1 | contig 19422 bp, 16 predicted proteins | sample HopSoiMetagenom1_FD_18823 | JGI IMG/M metagenome (IMG submission 18823) | reverse complement strand
TCTACATCGACCCCTCCGCGCGGGCCGCCTTCCGGCTCGACGCGCCGGGCCTGCCGGTGTCGCTCCTCCTCGACCGGCAGGGGCGCGAGGTGGGCCGCAAGCTCGGCGCCGCCCAGTGGGATTCGCGCGAGGTGGTCGACGAGCTGCGCCGCCGCATAACGCGGCCCGAGTAAACTAGTCTGATGACCGTCTACCTGCACTCCGCGGCCCGGGCCACCGACGTGCCGATGACCGATGCCGAGCGCAAGGCTCGCATCGAGCTCGCCGCCTGCTACCGCGTCTTCGACATGCTCGGTTGGACCGAGATGATCTTCAACCACATCACGCTGCGCGTGCCGGGCGCGGAGCCGAGGTTCCTCATCAATCCCTTCGGCCTGCACTACCGCGAGGTGACGGCGTCGAGCCTGGTGCTGATCGATCTCGACGGCAACGTGCTGCGCGAGAGCAAGTGGCCGGTGAATCGCGCCGGCTACGTGATCCACTCCGCGATTCACGGTGCGCTGCCGCAAGCGCATTGCGTGATGCACACGCACACTACGAATGGCGTCGCAGTCTCGTGCCTGAAGAATGGCTTGTCGAGCGACAACTTCTACGGCGCGATGCTGCATGGCCGCGTCGCTTATCACGAGCTGGAGGGCGTGACGGTCGATCTCGGAGAGCGCGAGCGCATCGTGCGCGATCTGGGCGACAAGCACGTCATGATCTTGCGCAACCATGGGCTGCTGTCGTGGGGCGCGAACCTGGCCGAGGCCTACCTGCGGCTGTGGACGCTGCAGCGCGCGTGCGACGTGCAGCTCGCCTGTGCGCAAGCCGCCGGCGAGGTGATTCGTCTTTCGCAGCCGATCATCGACCGCATGCTGGCCGAATCCGGCCCGGGCGAGGCCAAGACCTGCGAGGACGTCTTCGCCGCCATGGTGCGCCTGGTGGATGCGCGCGACCCTTCCTACCGTGACTAAGACGCAGATTGACGTTTACGTAAACGTCAACTAGCCTGCCGCCATGACGGATCTCTCCGACTCGGCGAAGCTCGTCTACAAGGCAAGGCACAAGATCCGCTTCGTCACCGCGGCGAGCCTGTTCGACGGCCACGACGCGTCGATCAACATCATGCGCCGCATCCTGCAGGCCTCCGGCGCCGAAGTCATTCACCTCGGCCACAACCGCTCGGTAGAAGAGATCGTCAGCGCCGCGCTGCAAGAGGACGTGCAGGGCATCGCGGTGTCGTCCTACCAGGGCGGGCACATCGAGTTCTTCAAGTACATGGTCGACCTGCTGAAGCAACGAGGCGGCGGCCACATCCAGCTATTCGGCGGCGGTGGCGGGGTGATCGTCGCCGACGAAATTCGCGATCTGCAGGAGTACGGCGTCGCGCGCATCTATTCCCCCGAGGACGGGCAGCGCATGGGGCTGCAGGGCATGATCAACGACATGCTCGCGCGCTGCGACTTCGATCTCGCGCAGTACGCGCCCAAGGAACTGAAGCCCGGCGACCCCCGCTCGCTCGCCCAGCTCATCACGGCGATCGAGCTCGGCGCGTTCAAAGGTGCTTTGCAAGCTGAGAAGGCACCCGTGCTCGGCGTCACCGGCACCGGCGGCGCGGGCAAGAGCTCGCTCACCGACGAGCTGGTGCGGCGCTTCCGTCTCGACCAGGGCGAGGAGCTCGGCATCGCGGTGCTCTCGGTAGATCCGACGCGCCGCAAGACCGGCGGCGCGCTCCTCGGTGACCGCATCCGGATGAATGCCATCCACGGCGGGCGCACGTTCATGCGCTCGCTCGCTACCCGCGAGACGGGAAGCGAGCTCTCCGCCGCTATCGGCGAGGCCATCGCCGCGTGCAAGGCGGCGGGCTACCAGCTGGTGATCGTCGAGACCGCTGGCATCGGCCAGGGCGACGCGGCTATCGTGCCGCACGCCGACCTGTCGCTCTACGTGATGACGCCCGAATTCGGCGCCGCGAGCCAGCTCGAGAAGATCGATATGCTCGACTACGCGGATCTGGTGGCGATCAACAAGTTCGACCGCAAGGGCGCAGACGACGCGCTGCGCGACGTGAGGAAGCAGGTGCAAAGGAACCGCGAAGCGTTCCGCGAGCCGGCGGAGTCGATGCCGGTGTTCGGCACCATCGCCGCGCGCTTCAACGACGATGGCGTGACCGCGCTCTACCACGCGCTCGCCGATCGTTTGGCGCAGAAGGGTCTGCCGCTGCGCGAACGCCGCCTGCCGCGACCGGCCGTGAAGGCGTCGTCCGCGATACACGCCGTGATCCCGGCCAAGCGGCAGCGCTACCTGGCGGAGATCGCGGATGGCGTACGCGACTACCACGAGTACATCGCGCGCCAATCTCGCCTGGCGCGCGAGCGACAGCAGCTGCGTGCGACGCTGGAGATGGTCGGCAAGGACCTCGCGGACGTGCGCGCCGTTTTGGCAACGAAAGAAACCCAGCTCGCCGCCGAAGCGCGGCAACTACTCGACACCTGGCCCATCACGCAAAAGGCGTACTCCGGCGAAGAGCACGTGGTGAACGTGCGCGGCAAGGAAACCCGCACGCGGCTGACGACGACTTCGCTCTCCGGCACCCTCATGCCGAAAGTCGCGCTACCCAAGTTCGAAGACCACGGCGAGATCCTGCGCTGGCGCATGCGCGAGAACCTGCCGGGCGAGTTTCCCTTCACCGCCGGCGTGTTTGCGTTCAAGCGGGAAAACGAGGACCCGACGCGGATGTTCGCGGGCGAGGGCGACCCTTTCCGCACCAATCGCCGCTTCCACCTGCTTTCCAAGGACATGCCGGCGAAGCGCCTGTCGACCGCGTTCGACTCGGTGACGCTGTACGGCTTCGATCCAGACGAGCGTCCGGACATCTACGGCAAGGTCGGCAACTCCGGTGTATCGATTGCCACGCTCGAGGATATGAAGGTCCTGTACTCCGGCTTCGACCTGTGCGATCCAGCGACGTCGGTGTCCATGACCATCAACGGCCCGGCGCCGACGATCCTGGCAATGTTCTTTAACACCGCGATCGACCAGCAGCTGGAGAGGCTCGGCCGCCGGCCGACGCCGGATGAATTCGAGGCGATCAAGGCAAAGGCGCTGTCCGCGGTTCGCGGCACGGTGCAGGCCGACATCCTGAAGGAAGACCAGGGCCAGAACACCTGCATCTTCTCCACCGAGTTCTCGCTCAAGGTGATGGGCGACATCCAGGAGTACTTCATCGAGCATGAGGTGAAGAACTTCTACTCGGTGTCGATCTCCGGCTATCACATCGCCGAGGCCGGCGCGAACCCGATCTCGCAGCTCGCCTTCACCCTCGCCAACGGCTTTACCTTCGTCGAGGCCTATCTCGCGCGCGGCATGAAGATCGACGACTTCGCTCCCAACCTGTCGTTTTTCTTTTCCTACGGCATGGATCCGGAATACGCCGTGCTCGGCCGAGTGGCGCGCCGCATCTGGGCCGTGGCGATGAAAAACCGCTACGGCGCGAACGAGCGCAGCCAGAAGCTCAAGTTCCACTCGCAGACGTCCGGCCGTTCGCTGCACGCGCAGGAAATCGCCTTCAACGACATCCGCACCACGCTGCAAGCGCTGATTTCCACCTACGACAACACCAACTCGCTGCATACCAATGCGTACGACGAGGCGATCACTACGCCGACGGAGGAGTCGGTGCGGCGCGCGATGGCGATCCAACTGGTCATCAACCGGGAATGGGGCCTGGCGAAGAACGAGAACCCGAACCAGGGCTCGTTCGTCGTCGAGGAGCTGACCGATCTGGTGGAAGAAGCGGTCCTCAAGGAATTCGAGGCGATCTCCAGCCGCGGCGGCGTGCTGGGCGCGATGGAGACTGGCTACCAGCGCAGCAAGATCCAGGAAGAGTCGCTCTACTACGAGCACAAGAAGCACGACGGCTCCTATCCGATCATCGGCGTCAACACCTTCCGAAACCCGCACGGCGATCCGGTGCCGCAGAAGCTCGAGCTCATCCGCTCGAGCGAGGACGAAAAGCAGTCCCAGCTAAGGCGCCTGCGCGAGTTCCAGCGCAGGAATGCCGCGGAGGCGCCGGCGATGCTCGCGCGCCTGCGCCAGGCGGTGATCGAGGACCAGAATGTTTTCGAGGTGCTGATGGACGCGGTGCGCGTCTGCTCGCTCGGACAGATCACGCACGCCCTCTTCGAAGTCGGCGGGCAGTACCGGCGCAGCATGTGACCGTCAGTTCACCGTGGCGCCCGTCTCCTTGACGATCTTGCCCCACTTCTCATTCTCTGAATGCATGTAGGCGGTTAGCTTGTCCGGCGCCATGAGCATCGGCTCCACCCCGTTGGTGCGGAAGCTCTTGCGGATCTCGGGATCCTGCAGCGCCTTGGCGATTTCGTTATACAGCCGCGTGACGATGGGCAGCGGTAGGCCGGCCGGGCCCGAGATACTGAGCCACAAGATCGCCTCGTACCCCGGAACACCGGCTTCGGCGATCGTCGGCACATCGGGCAGCTCGCTCCAGCGCTCGGCACTCGTCACGCCGAGCGCCTTCAGGCGCCCGGCTTTCACATGGCCGATCACATTAGGGATGCCGGCAAAGGAGACGCCCACTTGCCCGCCGAGCAGATCCTGCATCGCGGGCGCACTGCCCTTGTAGGGAACATGGTTCAACTGGACATGGGCGAGGGAGTTGAATAGCTCTCCCATCAGATGCTGCGAGCCGCCATTGCCGGAACTGGCGAAATCGATCTTGCCCGGTTGCGCTTTGGCAGCCGCGATCAGGTCGCGCACGGAGCTGACGCCCACCTTCTGCGGATTGACCACCAGCGCGTAAGGCCCCTGAGCCAGCCCGCTGACGTGGGTGAAGTCCTTGACCGCGTCGTACTGCAGCTTCTTGTAGACGTGCGAGCTCACGAGATGCGTATTGCTGGTAACGAGCAGCGTGTAGCCGTCCGGCGGGGCCTTGGCGACGAAGTCGGCACCGATCGTGCCGCCCGCGCCGGGGCGGTTCTCGACGAAGAACTGCTTCCCGAGCTGCTCGGTCAGGTGCGGCGCCAGGATGCGCGTCGGGGTGTCGGCAAAGCCGCCGGGAGAGAGCGGCACGACAATGCGCACCGGACGGTTGGGATAGTCGCTTTGCGCGAGCGTAACTGTGGCGACGAGAAAGAGGCAAAGAGCAGCGAAATGTTTCATGTGCGGTAGATCGGGTCGGGTTGCGAAAAGAAGGCGTGCAGGATGTGATAGACCATCATGTAGTTCTTCTGCTGGAAGCTCGCGTGCGAGATGCCGGCCATCACGGAGAACTGCTTATCCGGATGCGGCAGCCGGCGATAGAACTCGAGCAGGTCGTCGAAGCTCGCGATGCCGTCGTACTCGCCGCGCATGACGATCGTCGGCACGTTGATCTTCGCCGGATCGACCAGCGGCAGCTTGGAGCACATGTCGACGTAAGTGCCGGTCGGTACCGAATCGTCCAGCTTGAGGATGTGGTCGGCGAAAGCCTCGATCACCGCCTTGTCGGCGGTGCCGGGATGGTCGCGCTCGAAGATGCTGTGCACGAACGCGCGGTCGATCGGCCGGCGATTCATCTTCTGGAACTCGGGCAGGCGCTTGCGCCGCTGCTCGAGCGTGGGACTTCCCTGGCCGGTCCACACGAAGGCGTCGAGCGCGAGGCGCGCCACGCGTTCGGGGTGACGCTGCGCGAAGAGCGCCGCTTTCAGCGCGCCGGATGAAATTCCATAAATCAGCAGTTTCTTCGCGCCGGTCTGCTTGAGGATGAGCTCCGTGCCCGCGGCCAGGTCGTCCGCGCCGTTCGGGATGTCGCAGTTGATCGGGCGCGACTTGTCCGAGCGCCCGTAGCCCTCGTTGTCCATCGTCCAGGTGTCGTAGCCGAGCCCCGCGAAGTATTCCATCGCGGAGGAATGCGGCCGCCCCGGCACTTGCAGGTCGAAGGTCGGCTGCGAGGCCATCGACGAGCCGTGCACGAAGAGGATCGTGCCGCGCTCGCGGCTGCCCGAGGTCTTGTTGTAGAGGAAAAGCTTGACGTCGCCTTTGCGCGTCCAGTGTTCGGTAGCTTTCATGGGCCGTAATCTTAGCCATTTTGTGCAAGAATCCGCGCACTTAGACGAGGGGGATGCTCGATGAAAGAGGACATCGAGGCGCTCGACACGTTTCCCAAGCTGCTCATGCACCACGCGGCGGTGCACGGCGAGCGGCCCGCGATCCGCGAGAAGGACCTCGGCATCTGGCAGACGTGGACTTGGCGCGAGCTGGCGGAAGAAGTCCGCGCGCTGGCGTGCGCGCTCGCCGGGCTTGGACTGAAGCGCGGCGATCACTTCGCGCTCGTCGGCGACAACCGGCCGCGCCTCTACGCCTGCATGGCCGCCGGCCAATGCCTCGGCGCGATTCCGGTGCCGCTCTATCAGGATGCCGTCGCCGCGGAGATGGCGTTCCCGATCCAGAACGCCTCGATCGCCATTGCGTTTGCCGAGGACCAGGAGCAGGTCGACAAGCTGGTCGAGATCCACCCGCGCTGTCCGACGCTCGAGCGGATCATCTACGACGACCCGCGCGGCATGCGTCATTACGCGCACGACAAGCTTGTGCCGTACGACAAGCTGATCGCCGACGGACGCGAGCGGCTGAAAGCCGACCCTGCATTCATCGACGCCCAGATTGCCAAGGGCGCGAGCCAGGACGCCGCCGCGATGTTCTTCACCTCCGGCACCACCGGCGTGGCAAAAGGCGTGGTGCACACGCACGGCAGCCTCATCGGTCCGTCGCGCACGGCGGCCGAGCTCGAGAAGCTCGGGCCCAACGACGTGATCCTCGCCTACCTGCCGCCGGCCTGGATCGGGCAAAACATCTTTTCCTGCGCGCAGGCGTACGTGGCGGGGTATTGCATCTGCTGCCCGGAATCGGCCGAGACGGTGATGAACGACATGCGCGAGATCGGGCCGACGTATTACTTCGCGCCGCCGCGCGTACTCGAGACGTTGCTCACCACCGTTTCCATCCGCATGGAGGACGCGTCGCGCCTGAAGCGCTGGCTCTATCGCAAGTTCATGGCGGTGGCGAACCGCGTCGGTGGCGCGATTCTCGACGGCAAGCCGGTCACCACGACTGACCGCTTGCTCTATGGCGTCGGCGACGTGGTGGTCTACGGACCGCTACGCAACGTCCTCGGCATGAGCCGCGTCAAGATCGGTTACACGGCAGGCGAGGCGATCGGGCCGGATCTGTTCAAGTTTTATCGCTCGATCGGCATCAACCTGAAGCAGCTCTACGGCTCCACGGAAACAGCAGTATTCGTCTGCATCCAACCCAACGGCCAGGTGAAGCCGGATACCGTCGGGCCGGCGGTGCCGGGTGTCGAGCTCAAGTTCACGCCCGAGCGCGAGCTCGTCGTGAGGGGGCCGGGACTGTTCCGCGAGTACTACAAGAACCCGCAAGCCACCGCCGAGGCGAAGGATCAGGACGGCTGGTTCCATACCGGAGACGCCGGCTACTTCGACGTGGACGGCCACGTGAAGATCATCGACCGCGTGAAGGACGTGGGCGCGCTGGTCGACGGCACGCTTTTCGCGCCGAAGTACCTCGAGAACAAGCTCAAGTTCTTCCCCTACATCCGCGAAGCGGTCTGCTTCGGCCACACGCGCGACAGGGTGTGCGCCTTCATCAACATCGATCCCGAGGCGGTCGGCAACTGGGCCGAGAAGCGTCACATGCCGTATTCCGGTTACATCGATCTCGCCTCGCGCGACGAGGTGTATGCGCTGATCCGCGAGTGCGTCGAGCAGGTGAATGCCGATCTCGCGCAGGAGCCGGAGATCGCCAACTCGCAGATCCACCGCTTCCTCATCCTGCACAAAGAGCTCGACGCCGATGACGAGGAGCTCACGCGCACGCGCAAGGTGCGCCGGCGGTTCATCGGCGAAAAGTACGTATCGCTCGTCGACGCGCTGTACGACGGCAGCCCGAGCGTGCACATCCAGGCCCAGGTGCGCTACGAGGACGGGCGCACCGGAAGCGTATCTGCGGACCTCAGGATCGCCGACGCCAAGACCTTCCCGCCCGAGGCGGCGAGGCGAGCCGCCTGACCGAGGCGCTCCTTACAGTCGAAGGCGTTTCCCTCTCATTCGGGGGCGTTAAAGCGCTCTCCGACGTTTCGTTCGACGTGCGCAGCCACGAGGTGCGCGCCATCATCGGCCCCAACGGGGCCGGCAAGAGCTCGATGCTCAACGTGCTGAACGGCGTGTACCGGCCGCAGAAGGGCCGCATCCGCTTCCGCGACCGCGAGTTCCGCAACATGGTCCCCCACGAGGCGGCGTCCATGGGCATCGCCCGCACCTTCCAGAACATCGCGCTCTTCAAGGGCATGACGGTGCTCGACAACGTCATGACCGGCCGCAACCTCAAGATGCGCTGCAGCTTCGTCGAGCAGGCGCTGTGGATCGGGCGCGCGCGCCGCGAGGAGATGGTGCATCGGCGCGCGGTCGAGGAGATCATCGACTTCCTCGAGATCCAGCACATCCGCAAGACTCCGGTCGGGCGCCTGCCCTACGGCCTGCAGAAGCGCGTCGAGCTTGCGCGCGCCCTTGCCGCCGAGCCGACGCTTCTTCTTCTCGACGAGCCGATGGCGGGCATGAACCTGGAAGAAAAGCAGGACATGTGCCGCTTCATCCTCGACGTGAACGACCACTACGGCACCACGCTCGTCCTGATCGAGCACGACATGGGCGTGGTGATGGACATCTCGCAGCGCGTCGTCGTGCTCGACTACGGCCGCAAGATCGCCGACGGCACGCCGGAGGAGATCCGCGGCGACGAGAAGGTCATTGCCGCCTACCTGGGCGTGGCGCACGCATGACCTTCTTCATCGAGGTGCTGGCCGGCGGACTTCTCGCGGGCGTCATGTACTCGCTCGTCGCGCTCGGCTTCGTGCTGATCTACAAGGCCTCCGGCGTGTTCAACTTCGCGCAGGGCTCGATGGTTTTCTTCGCCGCGCTGACCTTCGTCTCGCTCACCGAGCGCGGCTGGAACGTGTGGCTGGCATTGGCCGTGACGCTGATTGCGATGATCATCGTCGGCGTGGCCATCGAGCGGGTCGTGCTGCGCCCGCTCGTCAACCAGCCGCCGATCACGCTCCTCATGGCGACCATCGGCCTCACGTTCGTGCTCGAAGGCCTCTCCCAGCTCATGTGGGGCTCGCAGCCGCATGGGCTCGAGCTCGGCATCCCCGACGTGCCGATGGAGTGGCTGGCGGAAAAGTGGAACATCAACATCAGCCAGTTCGATCTGTTCGCCGCCGCGGTGGCTGGGGTGCTGGTCGCGGTGCTCGCCTTGCTGTTCCAGAAGACGCGCATCGGCCGCGCCCTGCGCGCGGTGGCGGACGACCACCAGGCGGCGCTCGCGGTCGGCATTCCGTTGCAGCATATCTGGGCGATCGTCTGGGCGACCGCGGGCTTCGTCGCATTGGTGGCCGGCGTCATGTGGGGCGTGCGTAACGGTGTGCAATACGCGCTTACCTTCGTCGCGCTGAAGGCGCTGCCGGTGCTGATCCTCGGCGGCTTCGAGTCGATCCTCGGTGCCATCGTCGGCGGCTTGATCATCGGCGCGACCGAAAAGCTCGCCGAGGTCTATGTCGGACCGATGGTCGGCGGCGGCATCGAGAGCTGGTTTGCCTACGTAGTGGCGCTCCTCTTCCTGCTGGTGAGGCCGGAAGGCCTCTTCGGCGAGAAGCACATCGACCGAGTCTAGGCGATGCTCTACCGCGAAGCCGGCCAGTTCAAATCCACCTACGCGCAGGACCAGCAGATCTTCCCGATCCTGCAGGACCGCGTGGCGGTGGCCGCGCTGCTCGTCGTCGCCTTCATCGTGGTGCCGATCGTCGGCGATCAGTACTGGCTCGCCGCGCTGATCACGCCGTTCCTCATCCTCTCTCTCGCTGCCCTTGGCCTCAACATCCTCACCGGCTATGCCGGGCAGCTTTCGCTTGGCGCCGCGGCGTTCATGGCCATCGGCGCGTTCATGACGTACAACGCCGTGCTCCGCATTCCAGGGATTCCGATCCTCGCTGCTTTCGCGATCGGCGGTCTTTGCGCCGCGGCAGTCGGCATCGTGTTCGGCCTGCCGAGCCTGCGAATAAAGGGCCTTTACCTCGCGGTAGCGACGCTCGCCTGCCAGTTCTTCGTGCTCTGGGCATTGAACCGCGTCGGCTGGTTCTCGAACTACAGCTCCTCCGGCGTGATCACCGCCCAGCAGATGTCGATCCTGGGCTATCCGATCGCTACGCCGGCGGCGAAGTACCTCTTGACGTTGAGCGTGGTGGCCGTCCTCGCGCTAGCCGCGAAAAACCTCATGCGCAGCGCAACCGGACGCGCGTTCATGGCGGTGCGGGACATGGACGTTGCAGCCAGCGTGATCGGCATCCCGATGATGAAGACCAAGCTCCTCGCTTTCGCCATCAGCTCTTTTTACTGCGGCGTGGCGGGTGCGCTCTACGCGTATTGCTACCTCGGCACGGTCGAGCCCGAGGCCTTCACGCTCGATCTGTCTTTCCGCGTCCTGTTCATGATCATCATCGGCGGCGTGGGCTCGATCCTCGGCTCGTTCCTCGGCGCCGCGTTCATCACGCTCTTCCCGATCTTGCTCAGCGTGGGGTCGAAATGGATCGAGACGCTGCTCGGCATCGAGATGTCGCACGCCGTGGTATCGAACACGGAGGCGATCATCTTCGGCAGCCTGATCATCCTTTTCCTGATCGTGGAGCCGCTAGGCCTCGCGCGTATGTGGCAGGTGGTCAAGGAGAAGCTGCGGCTCTGGCCTTTTCCGCATTAGCGCGCGTATACTCGCCGTTCCGCTATTCGGATCAGGCTCTTAGGAGGAGGACTGGCATGAATCGGAAACTGGCCGCTGCTGCGGCTATCCTGGGTTTTGCGATCAACGGCGCGGCCATCGCGCAAAACGAGCAGTTCGTCCCCGCCAACTTCTACTGGGTCGGCCCGTACGCACCGGGCGGCTCGGGCTTCGGCGGCGGCATCATCGACTACATGCAGATGCTGAACGAACGCGACGGCGGCATCAACGGCGTCAAGCTGACGTGGGAAAAGTGCGAGACCGAGTACAACAACGCGCGGGGCGTCGAGTGCTATGAGCGCTCGAAGAAGAAGGGCCCGACGGGCGCAACCGTGGTGCATCCCCTCTCGACCGGCATCACCTATTCGCTGATCGAGAAAGCCACCGCCGACAAGATTCCCCTGATTTCCATGGGCTACGGCCGCACATCGGCGGCCGACGGCCGCGTGTTCCCGTATGTCTTCCCGTTGATTACCACCTACTGGTCCCAGGCCACCGTGCTGATTAAGTTCATTGGCCAAAAGGCCGGCGGCATGGACAAGCTCAAGGGCAAGAAAATCGCGTTCGTCTATCACGACTCCGCCTATGGCAAGGAGCCGATCCCGGTACTCACCGACATGGCGAAGCAGTACGGCTACGAGCTGATCCCGCTCGCCGTGCCGCATCCGGGTAACGAGCAGCAGGCGCAATGGCTGCAGATCCGCCAGGCCAAGCCCGACAACGTCATCCTCTGGGGATGGGGCGTGATGAACCCGACGGCCCTCAAGGCGGCCGCCAAGATCGGCTACCCGCGCGACAAGATCATCGGCGCCTGGTGGTCCGGCGCCGAAGAGGACGTGCTGCCCGCGGGGTCCGCCGCGAAGGGCTACATCTCGGCCGGCTTCAACGCGCCCGGCTCTGAATTCCCAGTGATGAAGGACATCAAGAAGTTCGTCTACGACAAGGGCAAGGGCGAGTTCGAGGACAAGTCGCGCTTCGGCTCGATCTACCACACGCGCGGCGTCGTCGCGGGCATCGTCACCACGGAAGCGATCCGCCTTGCACAGGCGAAGTTCGGCAAGGGCAAGCCGATCACCGGCGAGCAGATGCGCTGGGGCATCGAGCACCTGAACATCGACGAGAAGCGCCTGAAAGAGCTCGGCGCTAGCGGCCTCATGCCGACGCTGAAGGTCTCATGCATGGACCACGAAGGCTCCGGCCTCGTGAAGTTCCAGCAGTGGGACGGCGCCAAGTGGAAGGTGATCACCGATTGGATGGAGCCCGACCGCAAGCTGGTGCGCGAGAAGGTCGAGGCCGACGCATCGCAATACGCGAAGGAAAAGGGCATCCAGCCTCGCGACTGCTCGAAGGACGCGCTGTAAGGATTTCTAAGGATTAAAAACGGCGGGCTGCGGTCCGCCGTTTTTTTATGGCTACCCAGGCTTTCCTTGCGGTCCAGAACATCGAGGTCATCTACGACCACGTGATCCTTGTGCTGCGCGGCGTGTCGCTCGACGTGCAGGAAGGGACCATCGTTGCTCTCCTGGGCGCCAATGGCGCCGGCAAGACGACGACGCTGAAGGCGATCTCCAACCTGTTGCGCGCCGAGCGAGGCGACGTGACGAAGGGGCAGATCCTCTACAAGGCGGAGCGCATCGACCGCCTGAACCCGGCGGAGCTGGTCAAGCGCGGCCTCTGCCAGGTCATGGAGGGCCGGCACTGCTTCCAGCATCTCACCGTGGAGGAGAACCTCCTCACCGGCGCCTACACGCGCGGTTCTCTCGGGGTAGGCATCCGCGAAGACCTCGAGAAGGTGTACTCGTATTTCCCGCGCCTGAAGGAGCGCCGCCACTCGCAGTCCGGCTACACCTCGGGCGGCGAGCAGCAGATGACGGCCATCGGCCGCGCCCTCATGGCCCGGCCGCAGATGATCCTGCTCGACGAGCCTTCGATGGGACTCGCGCCGCAGCTCGTGGAGGAGATCTTCGACATCGTGAAGGACCTCAACCGTAAGGAGCGGGTGAGCTTCCTCCTCGCCGAGCAGAACACGAACATCGCCCTTCGCTACGCGGACTACGGCTACATCCTGGAGAACGGGCGCGTGGTGATGGACGGCGAAGCCGCCTCGCTCGCGCAGAACGAGGACGTGAAGGAGTTCTACCTCGGCTTCTCGACCGCCGGGCGCAGAAGCTTCCGCGACGTGAAGTCCTATCGCCGACGAAAACGGTGGCTCTAAAGCACTACGACAAGCTGGAGACGCGCTCGCCTGCGACGCGCGAGAAGGCTTTGATGAGCGCGCTGCCGAAGCTCATCGCGCACGCAAAAAAGAATGCACCCGGCTGGGCTCGGCTCCTGAAAGACGTTCGGCGCCCGGCGGGCGTCAACAGCCGCAAAGCGCTCGCGGACCTTCCGGTGACGCGCAAGTCCGAGCTCGGCGATCTGCAGAAAGCGCTGCCGCCCCTCGGCGGCCTGAACGCGACGCCAGCGGAGAAACTCGGGCGCCTATTCGTCTCCCCGGGACCGGTGTACGACCCGGAAGGCCGAGGCGAGAATTGGTGGCGTAGCGCGCGCGGACTTTTCGCGGGCGGCTTTCGCGCGGGCGATCGTGTGCTCAATACTTTCGCCTATCACTTCACGCCGGCCGGGTCGATGCTCGAATCCGGCGCGCTGGCGCTGGGCTGCACGGTGATTCCGTCCGGGACCGGGCAGACCGAGATGCAGGTCGCCGCCATCAATGGCCTGCAGATCAGCAATTACGTCGGCACGCCCTCGTTTCTAAAGGTGGTGGTCGAGAAAGCGGACGAGCTGCGTGTCGATATTTCATGCCTCAAGCGCGCGCAGGTCGGCGCCGAATACCTGCCGCCCGCACTGCGGAATGCGATGCGCGAGCGCGATATTGCGGTCACGCAGATGTACGGCAGCGCGGACCTGGGCGTCATTGCCTATGAATCGCTCGGCCGCGACGGGCTCCCCACCGAAGGCATGATCCTCGAGGAGGCGCTGATCCTCGAGATCGTGCGGCCGGGCACCGGCGATCCGGTGCCGCCGGGCGAAGTGGGCGAGGTCGTCATCACCAGCTTCAACAAGGACTACCCGTTGATCCGCTTCGCGACGGGCGATCTCTCCGCGGTGCTCCCGGGCAAGAGCCCCTGCGGCCGCACAAACGTGCGCATCAAGGGGTGGATGGGCCGCGCCGACCAGAGCACCAAGGTGCGCGCGATGTTCGTCACGCCGAAGCAAGTGAACGAGATCGTACGGCGCCACCCGGAAATCGTGCGCGCGCGCCTGGTCGTTTCTGGCGAGTCGGGCGCCGACCAGATGATGCTGAAGTGCGTGGTTCGCGAGCGCGCTGCAGGGATCACGGAAGCCATCGTCGCCAGCATCCGCGACGTCACGAAGCTGCGCGGCGAGGTCGAGCTCGTCGAGGCAGGCAGCCTGCCTAACGATGGCAAGGTGATCGAGGACATGCGCAAGTACGGCTAGGCGAAAAATCGGTAGAGCACGTAGCCGATCAGGCCGAGGTTCATGTACCCCGTGGCAGACATGCCCGGCGCGCGATACAGCGCGTTGATGCGATAGCCGAACCAGAAAACAATGCGCGCGACGACAAAGACGATCGTGCAGGCCCAGACCACCTGCAGCGACTGCACCGGAACCAGCGTACTCACGGCGAGCGAAGCGAGCGCGAAGACGAAATTCTGCTGCAGCGTATTGTCGACCACGCGCCCGTCGATCTCCATCGTGCGGCTCTCGGCGCGGCGCGTGGGGTCGATCGCATCGCTCAGGAAGCGCGAGTTTGCGACCGTGATGATCATGACGAAGAACGGCAGGACGGCGACGACATTGGCGCGCAGCGCGTAGGCAAGGCGCTCGGCGAGCGTCCCGGCCATGCGCGGCGCCGGCAGCGCCAGTGTGAGCAGCCAGACGCTGAGCGCCATCACGACGATTCCGCTCGCCGCGCCGACGGCGACAATCTTTTGTTCCTTTTTCATCAACCCTCCCGGCCGGGACGCTACTCGCTCAAGTGGAGGGTAACAATTAGCCCGAAGGCCTACTTGCGCGCCGCCCCCACTGGCAGGCCGTCGACGCGGCGCATTTCATCGTTGCGCAGCACCGCGGAGTTGTGCAGGTAGGCGTTGAGGAAATCGATCGCATCGGCGCCCCAGAACACCTCGCCATCGACAACGAAGCTCGGCACGCCGAATACGCCGGCCGCAGCCGCCGCTTCGGTCGCCTTCCTCAGCTGCTCTTTGACTTCCGGGAGTTGGGACTCGGCCACGCCGAGCTCGCCGCACAGCGCAGCGAAGCGAACCGGATCGCTCGCATTCTCGCCGCTCATCCAGATCGACTCGAAGATTCGTTTGACTGCCTCGGGGCGGCTGCCGCACGCTAGCGCGAGGCGAAGATGGTGGAGCGGATTGAAGGGGTGCTCGGCGGGAAAGCGGAACGGGATGCCGAGTTCTTTCGCCCACCACGTGCACCAGCGGTAGGTCCAGCGGCGCTTGGCGGGGATCTCCGCCGGGCCCTTCTGGCCCCAATGGTTGAGCAGACCCGCGAAGAGCACCGGCTTGTAATTCACGGGCTGCGACAATTCACCCAGCCGATGCAGCGCGATGTACGAGTAGGGCGAGACGAAATCGAAATACCAATCGACGCTAGAGGACGCCATGACAGTGAGGATCGAGAAGAAGGGCAGGGTTTGGACCGTGATCCATTCGCGGCCGCAGTCGCGCAATGCGATGGATCCGCAAAGCGCGGACGCGCTGGTGGCTGCTTTTGAATCGTTCGATAAGGACCGGGACGCCGCAGTCGCGGTGCTTTGGGGCGAAGGCGGCGCGTTCTGCGCCGGCTGGGACCTCAAGTACTGCGCGACGATGATCCAGGACGCGAAAGAGCTGCACGGCATCGACTATCCGCTCGATGACCGCAAGGCGATCCCGCGCGCTCCGCTCGGCCCGACGCGCCTCGAGCTCGATAAACCGGTGATCGCCGCGGTCGCGGGTCCTGCGGTGGCCGGCGGCTTCGAGCTCGCGCTGTGGTGCGACCTGCGCGTGATGGAGGAATCGGCCTACTTCGGCGTCTATTGCCGCCGCTGGGGCGTGCCGCTCATCGACGGCGGCACGGTGCGCCTGCCGCGCATCGTCGGCATGGGGCGCGCGATGGAGATCATCCTCACCGGACGCAAGGTGCCCGCCGAGGAAGCGCTGCGCATCGGTGCCTGCGAGCACGTGGTGGCCGAAGGCCAGTCGCGCGAATTCGCCGAGGCGATGGCGCACGAGATCGCACGTTTTCCGCAAGCGTGCGTGCGTGCCGACCGGCGCTCCGCCTATATGCAGCAAGGGTTGCCGCTGCGCGAGGCGATGAGGAAGGAGTGGTACAACGGCTTCCCGGCCTTCGAGACCGACGGCGCCGCCGGCGCGGCTCGGTTTGCCTCGGGCAAGGGGCGCCACGGCGACTTCCGCGACATCTAAGTCTTGAATTCGGGGACGGAGCCCGAATTGCGTTCAGGCAGCTCGGAAAGGATGCGATCGCGCTCGGCATTGCTCATCGTGGCCCAGCGCGCAATCTCATCCAGCGTTCGTGCGCAGCCCAGGCAGAGGCCGCGCTGCGGGTCCATCTGGCACACCTTCACGCACGGCGATTTCACCGTGGCCGGTAGGCTTTGTTGACCTTCGAGGCGGGTTCCTTGCCGAGCACGCCGCAGATCCATCGGCCGATCTCCACGAGCGCATTGAGATCGACACCGGTGTGCAGGTCCATGCCGTTCAACATGTAAACCACGTCTTCCGTCGCCACGTTGCCGGACGCACCCGCGGCATAGGGGCACCCGCCAAGTCCGGCGACGGAGGCGTCGAAGGTTCGCACGCCGAGCTCGAGCGAGGCGTAGATGTTGGCGAGCGCCTGGCCGTATGTGTCGTGGTAGTGGCCGGCAAGCTTCTCGACCGGTACTTCGGCCGCGCAGGCCTCGATCATCGCCTTCGTTTTCGCCGGCGTGCCAGTACCGATGGTGTCGCCTAGCGAGACTTCGTAGCAGCCCATCGCGTACAGCGCCTTCGCCACCTTCGCCACGCTCGCCGGCGCGATTGCGCCCTCGTACGGGCAACCGAGGACGCAGGAAACGTAGCCCCTGACCTTAACGCCCGCTTGGCGCGCGGCATCGGCTACCGGGCGGAAGCGATCGAGCGACTCGGCGATCGAGCAGTTGATGTTCTTGCGCGAGAAGGACTCGGAGGCGGCGCCGAAGATCGCTACTTCCGTCGCGCCGGCGGCGCGCGCGGACTCGAAGCCCTTCAAGTTCGGCGCGAGCACCGGGTAGTCGACCCCCGGCTTGCGGCGGATGCGCTCCAGCACCTCGGTGTGGTCCGCCATTTGCGGTACCCACTTCGGCGAGACGAATGCCGTTGCTTCCACGGCGGGCAGGCCGGCGTCGGCGAGGCGCTCGATCAGCTGCACCTTGATATCGGTCGGCACCTCGCGCGCCTCGTTCTGCAGGCCGTCGCGCGGGCCGACCTCCACGATGCGGACGTTCATCATTCCATCCGCAGGAGCTCGGCGCCTTCCAGCACCTGCTCGCCGGCGCCATAGAGAATGTCCTTCACCGTGCCGTCGGCCGGCGCAGTGATGGTGTGCTCCATCTTCATGGCTTCGAGGATGAGGAGCGGCTGGCCCTTCATAACGCGCGCGCCCGTCTCGACCATCAGCTTGATCACCCTGCCGGGCATCGGCGCTGCGAGCGTGCCGGCGGCCTCGACGTCGACGTCCGGCAAATCTTCTTTCAGGGCGAGCGTCCAGCGCGTGCCGTCAGCGAATACATGCCAGTTTCGCCCGTCGCGCACCGTGCTGGACGGGCTGCGCGATTCGATCTGGCGGCCATCGATTTCCAGCCGCGGCCCGTCGTCGCCGAATGCCACGCGCACCCGGTGCTCTTCCTCCCCCGAGCGGAAGACGAAATCGTGATGCGACTCCTCGTTGAGTCGCCAGCCGTCCACCTCGTGCCACGGCGAATAAGGGTCGCCCGATTGCCCGGCGCGTTCTCGCGCCGTCTTCTCTTCATGCGCGAGCTCGGCCCATGCCGCGGCGGCCAAAACCTGCGGCGGTACGGCGCCGGACGTGCGGAAGAGCTCGGCGCGATGTCGCTCGATGAGCCCGGTATCGAGGTCCGCACGCGCGAACGCAGGTGATTCGCAAACGCGGCGCAGGAATTCGACGTTCGTGGCCGGACCGACGATGTGCGTATCGCGCAATGCGGCGCTCATCTGCGCGAGCGCCGCTTGCCGCGTATCGCCATGCACGATGAGCTTGGCAATCATCGGGTCGTACCACGGCGAGATCTCGTCGCCTTCTGCCACGCCGGTGTCCACACGCGCGCCCTCCGGAAAGCGCAAGTGCACCAGCTTGCCGATCGAAGGCAGGAAATCCCGCTGCGGATCCTCGGCGTAAATGCGGGCCTCGATCGCATGTCCCTTTGCGCGCAGCGCGTCCTGCTTGAACGGCAGCCCTTCACCCGCCGCGACGCGAAGCTGCAGCTCGACGAGATCGAGTCCCGTGATCATCTCGGTGACCGGATGCTCGACCTGCAGGCGAGTGTTCATCTCCATGAAGTAGAAGCGGCCGTCCTGCTCGGCGATGAACTCGACGGTGCCGGCGCCCGTGTATTGGATTGCTCTTGCGGCCTGCACGGCCGCCTGGCCCATCTCGGCCCTTTTCGTGAACGAAGGAGCCGGGGCTTCCTCGATCACTTTCTGGTGCCGGCGCTGGACCGAGCAGTCGCGCTCGAAAAGATGCACGACATTGCCGTGCGAATCGCCGAACACCTGCATCTCGATGTGCCGAGGCCGCTCGAGGTAGCGCTCGATCAGCACGCGCGCGTCCCCGAAGGAGCTCTTCGCTTCCCGCTGGGCGCCTTCGAGGGCGCTCGCGAATTCCTTGCGCTCGCGCACCACGCGCATCCCCTTGCCGCCGCCACCGGCGGAGGGCTTGATCAGCACCGGGAAGCCGATGCGCGCCGCTTCTTTTTCCAACAACGCTGGTGATTGGTCTTCGCCGTGGTAGCCAGGCACCAGCGGCACGCCCGCCTTCTCCATCAGCCGTTTCGCCGCCGACTTGTCGCCCATCGCGGCGATGGCCTGCGGGCTCGGCCCGATGAAGATCACGCCGGCCGACTTGCACGCGGCGGCGAAATCCTCGTTCTCGGCGAGAAAGCCGTAGCCCGGGTGCAGCGCCTCCGCGCCGCTCGCTTTGGCAGCGGCGAGGATCGCATCCACGTTCAAATAGCTCTCGCCCGCGGCCGGCGGCCCGATGCGGTAGGCCTCGTCCGCCTGCTTCGCATGCAGGGCGTTGCGGTCCGCATCGGAATACACGGCGACTGTCCGGATGCCCATGCGCTTCGCCGTGCGGATCACCCGGCAGGCGATCTCGCCCCGATTGGCGATCAGGATTTTCCGGAAGCCCATTTCGGCTTGCGCTTCTCGAGGAAAGAGGCAATGCCCTCGCGGCCTTCGTCCGATGCGCGGACCTCCGCGATGCGGCGCGCGGTGTCTGCTTTCAGAGCGTCGTCGATCGTGCGGCCGGCGACGTCGTGGATCAGGTCCTTGATGCGCGCATGAGCAGCGCTGC
>C688J18823_10000736_pt1 | contig 19425 bp, 17 predicted proteins | sample HopSoiMetagenom1_FD_18823 | JGI IMG/M metagenome (IMG submission 18823) | reverse complement strand
GATCCGCGAAGTGCCGGATGATCCGTTCCTGTTTGCCCAGCGTGCCCATGCTGAAGCCGAACTGAAGATGCGCTCTGAGACGCTGCGAGACGTGAAGCTTGCGGAGCAGCAAGGCCCAGACCAGGGCGCTGTGCTGCTTGCAACCGGCGACGCACTGCTGTTGCTCGGCGAAAAGGAAGCCGCGCAGCAGCGCTTTGCGCAAGCACTCGACGCTCCTGACACCAACCGTGTGGAAACCCGCCTGGCGTTCGCGCGGCTTTTTGTTAATCAACACAAGTTTGACGACGCGCGCCAACAGGTCTCTCTGGGATTCACAGAGGCTCGTGTTGGCGAGTCCGCTCCAGCCACCGCCGATGATCTCGTCGCTGCGGGAAACATTTTCCTGTCGATGAACGACTTCGATCTGGCGCAGAAATTGTATGAGCGCGCCAAGGAAGCAGGCGCCGCCGATGAACAGGTTGCTATTGGGATGGCCAACGTCGCGCTCACGCAGGGTGACGATCGCCAGGCGGAACAGTACCTTGCCAGCCTGGGAAGCCGTGATCAATATGTGGATGATTACGACTACATGCTGCTGGAAGGCGCGATATACCGCATGCGGCATGACCTGCCCAACGCGGTGAGCTCATTCGCGCGCGCGAACGCAATTGCTCCGGAGAACGACAACAGCGAAGTACAGCGCAGCTTGCATGAGGCGGCTGGTGAGCAGGGCATGCCTGTAATCGGAAAATTAAGCGTGCTGTCGGACTTCTCGGTCGCGCCGGTCTTTGACGATGCAACCATCTATGTCGCCGACGCCAAACTGTTCGGGCTCACCGGAAACAGCGCGCAGCTTCCCAGTGCGCGACACCTGGTGGAGACACAGTTCACGGAAGGATACCGTTATCACCTCGGGTCGCTTCCAACCGTAAGCGGCTTCTTCCAGCTCGATCATTATGCAGGTAACTATTCGCTGCCGTTTGCCTCGCGAGTGGTCTCGACGAGCACGAATAACTACAACTTCAACGGCGCGCTCAATCCCGTGCTGCGCGTTGGTACTGCCAGATTCGAGTTCAACGCTGGCTTGCAATACACATTCCGCCGGGATAGCAATGAGAGCTCCAGTTTCGACGTCAACCAGAATCTCTTCCGCCAATTCGCGTATGTGTCCAGCAGTCCGTTGTTCAACGCGCTGACAATTCGCGCACACGCTTATCACGAAGCTGGACCCTTTACTCTGCAGAACCTTAGTTCAGGTGAGAAGGGCGCGCGCATCGATTTCACCGTGGGACGTCCTTGGGGCAAGACTGCACTGGTGACCGGCTACACGGTTCGCGATCTGCAGTTCAATCCGGTGATCAGCGAATTTTTCTCGACATCGTCTTACATCGGCTTTCAGCGCAAGTTCGGCCAGAAGCTCACGGTTACCCCGATGGTCGAAATGATCCGTTCCTGGAGAGTACAAGCTCCGCAATTTGCGCGTGCACAGGTGTTTATGCCGGCCGGCAGCTTTGAATATCGAGCCACGGCGAAGTGGACAGTGGACGGCAATTTTGCGTGGCAGTCGGGTCGCGGCAAGGACCCCTTGTTACACGCTTATGACAACGTGCAGAGCGGAATCTACATCTCTTACCTGAAGCCCTTGCGCCAGAACCAGCGTGATGGACTAGGTGAGTATCCGGTCGAGTATCCGATTCGATTCTCGTTCGGCGTTCAGCAGCAAAACTTTTTTAATTTGGCTGGCCACGGACAGACGGAGATCGTTCCAGTAATTCGTCTGACGGTCTTTTAGGCCAGAGGGGCCCCATGAAAATCTGTTTGGTGTCTGCGTTCCCCCCAAGCCAGCGGGGACTCAGTGAATATGGCTATCACATCGCGCGAGAGCTGCAGCAGGACCCCCTGCTTAGCCTGACGGTAATCGCTGATGAGCTCGAGAGCCGCGCGACCGAGCTGGCTGACTTCGATGTAGTTCGCTGCTGGAGATCAAACGCGCTGAACAATCCCGCCCGCGTACTAAGGACTATTACGGATCTGAAGCCCGATGTCGTTTGGTTTAATCTGCTGTTCTCCACGTTCGGCGACAAACCAGTACCGGCATTCCTCGGCCTAATGCTTCCAGCGTTGAGCCGCATGCGCGGGCTGTATACGCACGTAACTCTCCATCACTTGATGGACAACGTCGATTTAGCGCACGCGCAAGTGCGCATGCAGAAGCTCTATCGCGCAGCCGGCAATGTGGCCACGCGCGTGCTTCTGATGGCCAACTCCATTTCCGTGCTGCTGCCGGCATACCGGCGCACATTGATGCAGAAATATCGCGGGGATAACGTACATTGGCGAGCTCACGGCATCTTATCTGCGCGTCCTGAATATCCGGACTTCAGCAAGCGAGGCAATCCCGAACATCGCATCTTGGCGTTTGGAAAATGGGGCACTTACAAACGACTCGAGCTGCTGCTGGAAGCATTTGCGATCGTTGCTGAAGCGAATCCGAATGCGCGTCTGGTAATTGCGGGCGGTGACCACCCCATGACGCCGGGATATGTTCAGTCAGTGGCGGAACGCTTCCGGCACTCCAGACGCATCCAATTTACCGGGTACTTGGCCGAAGAAAGGATTCCGGAGCTGTTCAGTTCAGCCTCAATGATGGTGATGCCGTACAGCTCGGCCACGGGATCGAGTGGCGTTGCCCATCTCGCCTGCGAGTATGGATTACCAATCGCCTGCGCTGGCATTCCCGATTTTCAGGAAATGGCCACCGACGAAGGGCTGGCTATTCAGTTCTACGAGACCGGCAACGTTGAGAGCCTTGCCGCAGCAATGAACAACCTGCTCAGCGATCCTCAGAAACAGATGGCGATGGCAGAGCAGAACTTTTCCGCTGCACTGCGCATGACAATGCCACAGATCATGCGCCAGTACTTGCGGTCCTTTAGCCTGCATCAGAAACAGAAGGCGCTGGCTCCGCTGACGCGCTTTCGTCGCTTGCCGGCCTGGGTTCCATCACGTTCGATGATTTTTCGCGCTGCTGCGCCGCGGTGGGTGCCATGGATGTAAGAGCCATTCTTCTCACGGGAGTCGCAGCGCCAAATTCCGATGCCGCGATCTCTGTTAATGATTCCCCTGAGCTATTTGCTGGACTTCCGCTGGCTCTTTTGCCCGTTTTGGGACGTCCGCTGATCCATCAGATCGCCGATCGCTTAAAGCAGGCGGGAGTCGACGCCATTTCGGTCGTGAATGCGGCCGATCCCACGCTGCCTCTGATCGAAGATGCGCACCGACCTGACTTGAAGTGGAAAGACGTCTCCTCTGAACAGGTTTGGCGCGCTGCCGAGGAAGAATTTGATGAGGTAGTGCAAGCCGGGGCCGAGTTGGTGATTGTCATGCGGCTAGGCCCTTATGCGGAAATCGAAATCGATCCGTTGCTGCAATTCCACCTCGACGAGCGCAATCATGCTACCCAAGTGATAGCGGAAGACGGACCGATTGACGTGTTTGTTCTATCAGGATCGCGTCGCAACGATGCCGCTTTCCTCCTGAGGAACAAACTCACGAGATTGCGGAGACCGGCGGCGCCATTTTTGCTGAACGGATACGTGAATCGCCTCTGTACAGCCGCAGATTTCAGGCGGCTGGTTCTGGATAGCTTTTCACTCAAGACGTGCATTCGTCCGCTCGGGGAGGAAGTTCGTCCGGGCATTTGGATGGGTGCAGGTGCAAAAATCGATCGCAGCGTGCGCTTGGTGGCCCCCTGTTTTATCGGCTCACGCGCGCGTGTGCGTTCCGGATCCCTGATCACGCGGGGCAGCTCGATCGAACATCACAGCATTGTGGACTGCGGCACGGTGGTAGAGGCGAGCACTCTGCTTCCGCTTTCATACATCGGGGCTGGCTTGGATCTGATGCATTCTGTCGTCGGGTTGAAGCGCATTGTGAGCGTTAAGTACGCCGCGCAGCTCGAAATTGAGGACAGCAGCCTGGTATCGGCTGTGCCGTCCACCTCGGCGTTGCGCACCCTGAGCCACGCTGCCAATCTAATAACGTTTGTTCCGCGTCAGATGATCCGGAACTTGATAGGCGGCCGCAAGCTGCGTAAATCACAAGCTGATGCCGAATGTCCGCCGCCAAGCTTCGATCCCGGTGTAGTGACTCGTCCCGCCGTGCAGGATCGACAATCTTTAACTTCTAGCGTTGTTGCAGGAATGAGGGAATATGGAAACCAGTAGACCCGTAGTAGTGAAGCGCATGCCGGAGCGAGTAAATCAGCGGGAAGCGCGGAAGTTTCTCCAGGATGTCCAGCCTTTCTTGAGGGCAGACCGTCCGCAGCTGGTATTTGATCTCTCCCAAGTAAAACAGCTCGACGCTGCTGGAGTAGAGATGCTTCTCCACTGCGTCTCTGAAGTCATGAAACGGGATGGTGACCTGAAGCTTGCGTCCCTTTCAAGGCAGGCGACGATGGTGCTTGAGCTTACCCGCACCGATCGGTTATTTGAGATTTACGAAAGTTCGACGGAAGCGGCGCGCAGTTTCTCGGGATTTCTCCCGAATGCAATGCGTCCAGTCCCGGTTTATCAGCAGCCAGCGGCTCCTACGCAGCTGGCTGCCTAAGCCAGACCTCCTGCGGAGCAAATCCGACATCCAAAGCAGCAGCACGCAAGTAGCTGAATTGGAGTTCTGCAGCAGCCTTTTTTGTACTCGATGAGTTCAGACCAAGACACAATCTCATTTCCCCTTTTGGGTGGCTTGCGTACCCGGTGGAGCGATTGGCGACTGAAAAGCCCCGCTTCCCTGCTGCTCAGCGGTAGCCTGGTTCTGCTGCTGGGCTCAGCCTTTGTTTCAACACTCAACTTTGTTTTCAACGTGGTGATGGCCCGATTGCTTGGGCCGGCATTGTTCTCGCAGGCAGCAGCGATTGTGACTGTACTCATGCTGCTGTCTTGCATCAGCCTTTCCTTCCAGATGGTTTGCGCGAAGTTTGTGGCGCGCAACGAGACGGCAACAGGAAAAACCGCCGTCTACCACAACATGAGCCGCCGAGCATGGCAGGTGGGGTTGGGAGTTGCGCTGGTTCTTACTGCCGCTCAAAAACCAATCGCCGAGTATCTGCGCATGCCGAACTCATGGGTAATCGCTGTGCTCGCGGTCGGCATCGCGTTCTATAACCAGTTGGGTGTCAAGCGCGGCAAAATGCAGGGATGGTGCGAGTTTACGTCGCTTTCCTGGAACTACATCTTCGAAGCTGCGGCGAAGCTTGCAATCGCCGTTCTGTTGGTCGAACTAGGATATGGAATCTTCGGAGTCGTGGGAGCGCTCTCAGCATCGATCCTGGCGGCCGTCTTAATGCCTGCGCCCCACAACCATGCTACGGCTGTGGACGACGGCGGCGCCTGTATTCCCGCCTCGTTCGGCGAAGGCATACAAGCGATCGTCTTCTTCATTGGTCAAGTCATCATCAACAACGTCGACATTATCTTAGTGAAACATTTCTTTGCTTCCGAATTGGCGGGACTCTATGCAGCGGTCGCACTGGTCGGTCGATTGCTGTACTTTGCCTCCTGGCAGGTAGTCAGCGCGATGTTCCCAGTAAGCGCTGCCGCGGCTGAGGAAGAGCATCGCAAGGCGCATGTATTGGGACTTCCCCTGCTCATCGTTTCGGCTCTATGCGCTACTTTTATCCTGATTGTTGCAATATTCCCGGGTCTTGTAATGCATCTCGTATTTGGTGAAGGTTTCCATTCAGCGCAGTCGCTGTTGAGTTTGTATGCGAGCTCGACAGCTCTCTATGCGCTCGCGATGGTTCTCATTACCTATGAAATGTCTCGGAAGATCGCGAATACAGGCTGGCTGCAGTTAGTGTTCAGCGGAGCGATCATTCTGGCTATTTACATGTTTCACTCCGATTTGCGACAGGTGATCGTCGTGCAGGTCTGGCTCAAGGTCCTGATGCTGCTCGTAGTTTCACTCCCATTTTTGCGTTCCATCAGAATTCTCCGATGGAAGGAGGTCGCATGATTCTCAAGCGCCGCATCACTGAGGCGGAAGTTATTGCCGAATTTCTCAGGAACGAGTTCTATCAGAAGGAGTACGACAAGGATCGAGAGGAATTCGAGAACCTCGTGCTTGATCCCGATCTGGCCGACGAAGCTCAAAATGCAATCCGGCGCGCATTACTCTATCGGCGCCGGGGCCACATGTGGCGCGAGCTGCCCAAGGACACGGTTTGGCACGAGGTCGAAATAGACGCGGAGGATTTGAAACGCATTCGCGTGTTCCCGCGCGCACACTGGCGCAAGATCTCCAACGGCAGCTTCCTCCTCAGTGAGATCGTAAAGCGCATACGCGATTCGTCTGTAGCCAAGACGGATCCGGCATTTTCGAAGATCCAGCTTCTCCGGTATCGTCTGCAGCGAGACTCGGTGAACTCGGCCGTGCTTCTCATCGGCGTCGACGAGGAGCAGCCGCTCACAATCTTAGAGGGCAATCATCGTCTGGCTGCCGCCATGCTGGTGTCGCCGCGTCTCGTGCATACCGGCTTCCGCGTGCTGTGTGGGCTCTCGCCGCATATGTACGAGTCGTGCTGGTATGACACAAATATCCCGAATTTGTGGAATTACCTGAAGAACCGTCTCAATAACCTGGTGGACAAGGAAGCGGATGTTCAGCGGGTCCTAGGCAATGGCAGCGAAGCCGCGCCGGCCTCAGCATTCGCCAGCGAAATGGCAAAGGCGCACAAGGTAGAAGCGAAATAGAGACGTGGCAGGCTACGTCTCTGCTGGTCGAGCGGCTTAGAAGTCGAGTTCCAACCTGCAGCTCTCTTTCGGCATCTTTTGAGGAGAGAGCCTGAACACGTCATTCGTTCCTCCCGGAGTAGTTATGACCCTGAAGCAACTTGGTTCGCGCAGTCTGACGGTCGTCCTGTCGGGTCTGCTCTGCAATCTCTCGCCGTACGTGGCTGCTCAGAGCAGTGTCACTTCCCAGCCGCAGAGCACACAGACGGCGCCGGACCAGAACTCGCAAGAGCAGAATGCGACGTCCGCCGAGCAGCCGAGCGCCGCTCCGGATCAGTCACAATCGACTCGTCCTGATCCCGCACAAGCTCCACTCGCGCCCGCTGCAACCGCCCGGCCGCAACAGACCAACTCTGTACCTCCTGATGCTCCGAGCGAAGTACAGCGAAGCCAGCAAACACAAACTACGACGGCTGTTGAGACGCAGCCTACGCAGCCGCAGCGGCCTGCGAACCCACTGGGCACCGCCGCTGCACAAAAGGGAGCGACGCGTGGCGGTGTTGCATCACGCCCTGCAGGCGAGGCGATTGCTCCAGCCAAGCAGCGTCAGGTGCATTCGCTGCTAATCAAGCTGGGATTAGTTGCAGCTGGGGCCGCAGCCGTGGGTACCGTAGTGGGACTCACGCGCGGCACTTCAAGCATTCCGCCTGGAGCGCGGTGACCTCCACTCACACTTTTCTGGAAGGACTTGGGCCTCAGTGACTATACGACGTCCGCTACTGATCAGCTTCTCCGGACTCGACGGAGCCGGCAAGAGCACACAGATCGAAAATCTTCGTGAACGGCTCGCCGCCGCTGGCTTGAAAGTAAAGCTGCTTACTTATTGGGACGACGTAGTCGTCTTAACGCGATATCGCGAAGCCTTTGTCCACACGGTATACAAAAGCGAGAAAGGTGTTGGGGCCCCGAACAAACCGGTGAACCGCCGGGACAAGAATGTTCGGGCGTGGTATCTCACGATCGCACGACATGCCCTATATCTACTCGACGCCATTCACTTGCGTCTGGTAGTGCACGACGCTCTCAAATCAGGAAATGATGCGGTGATCGTTGACCGCTACGTCTATGACGAGCTCGCGAACCTTCCCCTGGAACGGCCGATGACCCGTGCCTTCCTGCGCCTGATGACACGAATCGCTCCCTTGCCGGACGTCGCATATTTGCTGGATGCCGATCCTGAAGCCGCGCACAAGCGCAAACCGGAGTACCCCGTCGCGTTCATGCACAAGTGCCGCGCGGCATACTATCGCTTGGCCTCGCTGCTTGGGACCATGACTATCATTCCGCCACTCCCGTTGGCGGAAGCCAAACTCGCGGTAGTCACTGCCTGCGACAAAAGGATCCTGGCTCGCGAACTCGAAATAGCAANCACGCCGCCCGATCGGAGTATCGGGGCCCCGGCCGCTTAGGTTGCAGCAGCCACTAGCCTCGGTAGGCGAGGTTCAGGATTTTCGTTCGGAACTACTTCACGCCAATAGGCGCTGCCTCAATCTCATCAACATCCACAAAGTCCGTAGGGTACTTGCCCGTGTAGCAGGCGGTGCAGTAGGTGACCTTTTCTCCTTCAGCGCAGGCGCGCTTCAGGCCATGCAGAGAGAGATATGCGAGTGAGTCGGCGCCGATGTACTCGCGGATTTCTTCAATCGACTTGTTTGCGGCGATCAGGTGCTTCTTCGAGGGAGTGTCAACTCCGTAAAAACACGGAGAGATCGTCGGGGGACACGAAATCCGCATGTGAACTTCGGTTGCGCCTGCGTCTCGCACCATGCGAACGATCTTGCGGCTCGTCGTGCCACGCACGATGGAATCATCGATGAGGATGACGCGCTTACCTTTCAGCAAATGTTGCACTGGATTGAGCTTCAGCCGCACGCCGAAGTCGCGGACGCGCTGTTCAGGCTCAATAAAGGTGCGGCCTACGTAGTGGTTGCGAATCAGGCCGAAGCTGAATGGGATGCCGCTCTCGTTGGCATAGCCCACGGCGGCGGTGACTCCCGAATCAGGAACCGGAACGATTAGGTCCGCATCCACCGGAGCTTCGCGCGCCAACTCGCGCCCCAGCGCCTCACGACTTTCTTGCACTGGACGGCCAAAGATCACACTATCCGGACGCGAGAAGTACACGTGCTCGAAGATGCAGCTCGCCGGCTGACGCGGCGCAGCAAAGATGCTGGAGGAAACACCTTCGCTGCCGACCACGACCAACTCTCCGGGCGTAACGTCGCGCTCATAACGCGCGCCAATCAAGTCAAACGCGCAGCTTTCCGAGGCGAAGACGACGGCGCGTCTCCCTGAACCGCTGGCATTTGGCAGTGTTGCCATTGAGAGCGGACGGAATCCATGGGGGTCGCGCGCGGCAAAGATGCGATCACGCGTCATCAGCACCAGGGAGAAAGCTCCTTCGATGCGCTGCAAAGCATCTGCAATTGCATCCGGCAGCGTTTGCTCTTTCGACTGCGCGATCAAGTGCACGACAACTTCGGTGTCGCTGGTGGTCTGGAAGATCGATCCGCTGTGCTCCAGTTGGCGACGGAGAATCTGCGCGTTTACGAGATTCCCGTTGTGGGCCAGCGCGATGGCACCCTTGTTGCACTCCACGCGAATGGGTTGCGCGTTCAGAAGGGCAGAGTCTCCGGTTGTGGAATAACGCGTATGTCCGATAGCAAGGGAGCCGGGAAGACGCGACAGAACATCCTCAGTGAAGATGTCGGCCACAAGGCCCATTGCCTTAATGTTGTGCAACCGCGCGAGGTCTGAGCTGGCGATGCCGGCAGATTCCTGCCCACGATGTTGAAGGGCGTACAGGCCCAGGTAGGCGAGCTTCGACGCCTCTGGATGACCATGCACCGCCATCACGCCGCATTCGTCGTGGAACTTGTCAGACTTCATAAGGTCGCATCGCCTAGACCTGTGATTTCCTGCCCTGGGCCCATAGGTCTGATCCGAAAAGGCTGCGGAACTATTTGTCCAGAGTCTCTGTCACTAGCCTTTCAGGTATGTCCGAGTGTAAGGCGGATTGGAGCGCCTGAGCCCATACATTTTTCAAATCGCCGACATAAGCGGAGACCGCTTCAGTGGAACCGCGGCGAATAATGAGCTTATCTCCGCCTGTGACGCCAAGGACCTCTGCTTGGATGGAATGCAAGGCTGCTGCGTTATTGATGCTTTGGCGGTTTCGTGGGTCGCAGGAAACCAACACTCGAGTGGCCTCTTCGCCGAACAATGCGATCTCGGTGGGTGCCGGCACGTCGGGCAGCAGTAGCTCTGCCCCAACTTCGTTGGCAAAACACGATTCCGCAGCGGCCACGGCCAAACCGCCATCGGAGCAGTCGTGAGCTGACTCGATGAGCCCGTTGCCGATCAGTTCCAGAACGCATTTCTGCAGCGCAGCCTCGGACTTTAGATCAAGGGATGGCGGCTCTCCCCACAAGCAATTCGCGATCTCCTTCGCGTACTCCGACGAGCCGAGTTGGCGCTCATCGTATGTACCAGCCTTGCCCGAGAGCAGTATCACCTCACGTCCAGGAGACTGGAAGTGGGGAGTCATGGCGCGTTGAACGTCTTCGATAATGCCAACGACTCCGAGAACGGGCGTGGGATAGATGCCCTCCCCGAGGGTCTCGTTGTAGAGACTCACATTCCCGCCTGTGATGGGAGTTCCCAAGGCATTGCACGCGTCCGCCAGCCCGTCGATCACTTCGGAGAATTGCCACATGATGTGTGGCTTCTCAGGATTGCCGAAGTTCAAACAATTTGTTGCCGCCACCGGCACGCCCCCGGCGCAAGCCACTTTGCGCGCAGCTTCGGCGACAGCATGCATGGCACCGAGCTTCGGATTCAGATAGCACCAGCGGCCATTTCCATCGAGCGACATCGCCAATCCGCTCGGCGTGCCTTTGATCCGCATCACGCCTGCGTCGCCTCCAGGTCCCTGCACAGTATTGGTTTGCACCATGGTGTCGTACTGTTCGTGGATCCATCGCTTCGAGCAGATGTTCTGCGACGCAAGCAGGCGTTTCAGGATTCCTGTGCAATCACGAGTTGCACCGAGCTGCAGCGATGCTGGCTTTTCCTTCGGCACCGGTGCCTGCCACGGCTGCATCGGACGGCGGTATACAGGAGCGTCATCGGTTAACGACGTATTCGGAATGTCCGCCACGATGTCACCGTGTTCCAGCACACGCATTCGCAACTCGCTGATCACGCGCCCGATCGTCACTGCGTCGAGGCCCCACTTATCGAAGACATGGAATACCTCATGCTCCCGGCCGCGTTCGGCGACCAGCAGCATGCGCTCCTGCGACTCGCTCAACATGATCTCGTAGGCTGTCATGCCGGTTTCGCGTTGCGGAACTAGATCAAGTTCGATCTCGATTCCCACACCTCCGCGTGCGCCCATCTCGCAAGTGGAGCAGGTGAGACCGGCGGCTCCCATGTCCTGTATGCCAACCACGGCACCTGTCTGCATTGCTTCGAGACAAGCTTCCAGCAAGAGCTTTTCGAGGAAAGGATCGCCCACCTGCACGTTCGGGCGCTTCTGCTCGGAGCCTTCTTTGAATTCTTCGCTAGCCATCGTGGCGCCATGGATACCGTCGCGACCTGTCTTGGCGCCGACGTAGATCACGGGGTTACCCTCGCCAGAAGCTTTTGCATAGAAGATCTCGTTTTTGCGCACCAGCCCAAGCGCAAAAGCATTTACCAGCGGGTTCCCGAAATAGCACTCCTCGAACTTGGTCTCTCCACCGAGATTCGGCACGCCAAAGCAATTTCCGTAGGAAGCAATGCCGCTTACCACTCCTTCGAGGATCGAGTGGTTCTTGTGGATAAGCTTCGCTGCTTCCCGGCTCTTAAACCTCTGAGCTGAACCATTTGTGTTGCGTCGTTCAAGCCCAGGCCAGTTACGGTCTTCGTGCGGCTTACGCCGATCCACAATTCGCCCAAAGCGCAACGAGTCCATCACCGCGAGCGGACGGGCTCCCATCGTGAAAATGTCGCGCAGTATGCCACCGACGCCAGTAGCTGCGCCCTGGAACGGCTCGATGTATGAAGGATGATTGTGCGACTCGATTTTGAAGGCACACGCCCATCCATAACCAACATCGATGATGCCAGCGTTCTCGCCGGGTCCCTGCACTACACGCTCGCTCTTCGTCGGCAGCCGCTTCAAATGCACTTTAGAGGACTTATATGAGCAGTGCTCGCTCCACATAACGCTGTATATGCCTAGTTCCGTGAGCGAAGGCTCGCGCCCCAGCGCTTGCACAATTCGTTCGTATTCTTCAGGCGTAATGCCGTGGGTTTTGAGCAGCTCAGGAGTAGCGCGACACGGGAGAGGAGCAGTGTGAAGCGATTGCGTGGCCATTTCGGAGGTCAATACATTTTCTCACGTTTGTGAGGAAAACCATTGCACGGTTCGTAGTGACGCCAGCAGGAGCTAGAAACGAGTAGCTTCTTTCGCGACGTCAATCGGTAAATCGGGACGTAAGCGGAACAGACCTTCCAGATGGTAGGCGACACGCTCTAGAGGAATGGAAAGATATTCGCCGGTATCGAGGAATCCGCGGACATAGAGCTCGGCGAATTTGCTCACACCCAACTCACGATACTGCTGCACATGTACAAGTTCGTGGAATAGCAGCGCCGGCGTGAACTCCGCTTGTGCAACAACTACGTCCACGAACGTGATGGCGGCCATGCCCGGAAACTGCGGCAGGTTGCTGAATCCAAGACGTTCGAGTTCCTCGTAAAACGGTGGATTGTTCAGGGAGCGCACGCGGGCGAGGCGCGTCTCAGCAAGCACCGTAGCGGGAAAATGAATGGATAGCCGCTCGCGATCCGCCGAGTTCAACGGCTGAGCTGAGGAGGCATGCGCTCTCCGCTGATCTTCGATGAAGACCGCGACCTCTGAGATGAGGCGGCTGATCTGCGCAGGAGTAAGCGGAGCCAAACTCATCGATCTCACTATATAGTCGTGGAGAGTTCGATAGTGACAACATGCACGTGCGGCGGACATCAGTCTGTTCCGCTCCAAAATTCCTGAGTGCTGCGCAAATCGCGGTGCGCACTTGCTCTCGCATCACTTGGAATCATGGCTAAGGTGCGAGCAACATTTACCCAATACAGACGCAGCACGGCATTAAGTCCTCTAGATTCAGTGAGACGTCGTGGCACCGCCCATGCATTTGATAACGCGATCGCTGTCCCCTGGTTCTCTAGTCTTGCGGAGGACCGATATGTTGCAGACAACTTTTGGTTTCTCGCTCTGCGGTTGTAACCCGCGCCCGACGTGTATGCCTCGCCGGGAACTGCAGCCGATGTGTGCAAGCTTCAGCCAGTGGCCCACGATAGCGCTGTTCCGCTACTTGTCCGACAGGCGGCCGACGACAACTAGAGAGCCCAATAAGCATCGTCAGACTCCGAACAAGGACAAAGCGGACGAAATGAAAAAAGTCCAACAGCAGCTCCAGGAATTTCTGGAACAAGCATATGCAGAGAGTCTCAAGAAGCCCTCGAGGAGAACGCGCGAGTAACGAACGAAAGCAATGCAGAGCCGCGATGACGCAGGAGAAAGCGGATGTTCAAAGGTTTAACAGCGCGGACTTACCGCTTTTGCCTGCGCGTTCGAACTCAAAGCTAGATAACCGGCCAAGGCGGCAGATTTGTGATCGGCAGTCCAGGGTGGTCCCAGAGATTTCCCCAGTGTTGCTACTTTCTCCGTCATGTTGATCCCCTGTGCTCCCCGCAGGGCATGGGCGAGTTGCTGCAAATCGCGTTCACGGTATTCCATTACAGGAATGCCCAATGACTCGCAAGCGCGACGAGCGACTCGACGGAACAGTTCGCCTTCAGCAGCGTGGATGAGCGCATGAGAAGCAAGGATCTGACGCAGAGCCGGCAAAGTTCGACCTGAAGCAAGCAGAATCGCAGCAGTTGCCACGCTATATCCCCGGGCGCCATAGTTCGCCACAGCATCACTGATCTGCGCGCGCGCTAGAGCGTGACAGTCCGCACTGTAGTGTTCGAGAAAGCTTTCGGCGCGCTCTAGCCCAAGTGCTTCCGCTTGATGAAAAGGCTGCTTTCCCCTGAAGCCTTCTGCATGCGTGACGACGATACGGCGGCGATCAATCACATCTGCCTCATCATTCACGGCAACCAGGATGCCCCATCCAGAATGCATGCGTATGCCGAGGGGGACGCGTTTCATGGGCACAAACTCGATTCCAAATCTCTAAAAGATGTCTCAACAACTGCGAGGCCGAAGGAACACGGATTTATTTCGAGGCGGACACTTCTTCGCTTGCGAGCTCGAGCGCGCCGTCCAGACGAGCCTCCCCTTTGCTGACTCGCATCTTGCGCTGCCACAGTCGGTAGCCGTTCTTTTTCAGCGTCACAATGTGATCTCCCGGTTCGACTTCCAGGACTGACGGAGCATTCCCGACAAAAGCGCCATCCATTTCGATCTCTGCGCCTGCTGGGTTCGAGGTGATTTTCAGCTTGGCGCCTCTCGATCCGGAGTTTGCCCCACCCTCATTCGAGCGGAGATCGACGGCTCTCATTTCTGCCCCATGCTCCTGCCAGTGTTTGCTGATGGATGCGCAGGCATCCTGTACGGAGTTGCCAAGAGAACGTGTGGACCGACTAATCACGATATCGCCAGAACGGCGATCGAAAACGGCGACCTTGTTCTTGTGCAGGAGAAAGTTCTTGCCGCCTTCATGGTCGAGCACGACGATGTAGTCAGCGACCTCTCTTTTATTATTCACCACCACCTGTAAACAGCGTTGGCCGAAAGTCTTGATGATCTCCGCCGTTTGTGGACGGGCCCCACCGCTGCCCGTGGCGCCGAAGCCGTCCGCGGATCCTCCGCCTCCGCTATTCACTTCCCAGGATCCACTGTCTGTGACGAACACACGAGGTACGCGGTAACCGGATTCTTTGGGAGAAGACTGTGCCGCGAAGAGTGGCAGACAAAATAACGCGAGTACTACCGCAGGTACGAGAAGTCTGGATCGCATATACATTTCCTCGCACAAACGCGTGTGGAGAGCGAATGATGATCTCCCAGTCCGGGATAACACTGCAACCATCCATTTGTCGCGTTTTTCGCCGGGTACCCCAAAGGCGCGACGTTGGCGTCGATCAAGCCGCGGTCTGATCAGAGGTTGGGCTTTTTCGCTCGCCGGGAAGGATCTCCCGCAATGCCCAATCAATGCGGTGGACCGCGTCGCGAATTGTATTGAGCTGCAGTTGCTGGTCCTGTGAATAAGGGAGGTACATGATTGGCTGAAGAGCGTTGCGAACGTGGTGATTCATCAACTCGATCACCTTCAACTTTTCAACCAACTCAGATTCGCGGCGTCGCTCGTAGAGAAAAATCACCAGTCCCAGCACCAGGGCGCCCACAAAATCGTCGGCCCATAGCGACCATCCCGTGTCCCCAGTGTGGCGCGCGATGGCGTCAATGGTTGCGCCAAGCCCGAAGGACGAAAAAGCAAGCAGTACGCTCAGGAGCGTCTTGCGGCGGCTGCGGTTGGAGCTGTTCGCTGACATCTGAGCATTATCGCGGAAGTAACGGGGTCGCGAGAGCCCAGCTTTGGACAAACATCGCTCCCAAGCCGGCCTCTACCGATTTCCATATGGTTCCTCCCACTGTTCTCCAAGAATTCGGACTTTTCACAATACAAAACTTAATGTTTTCTTAATGATGCAGCTGGCCCGTGACTTGCTCCAGTGGTGTGAAAAGGGAGGAGCATGAACCAGGAGATTTCCATCTCGTATCGGGCCGTCAAGTCGAAGATTTACAAGCTGATTGACGCTCTGGTCGAAGGCGAAAAAAATGAAGTGGAAGTTCAAGAATCAATCCGGCGGTGGTGGAAGATGGTTCGCCCCGATGACCGCGCCGTAGCCGAAAAATATCTAGCCATGGTACTGAACCGGTCAAATGCTAGCCTGCTTGCAATCCGAGACGGCGTCCACACCTTTGATGAGTTCGAGGTGCGGCACGACTCGATGGTACGCGTCGGCAATCGACAGCCCGCCGCATAGAAATACCTAAGACAAAAAGGCGGGCCTCTGAGCTCGCCTTTTGCTTATTAATGGTCCTGCCAACCCTGGCAGGTGATCGATCCAAATCAGCGGAACGCAAGAAACTCTCTTCTCAGACTGGCCTTGTGTGTTGCTAGCTCGCGATCTTTTCTGCCGATTCTTCTTCGCCCGTCTGCAGCCTTTCCAGTTCTGCGTAGAGGCCATCCTTCTGCAGTAGCTCGTCGTGGGTACCGCGTTCGATCAGCCGTCCATCTTTTATGACGAAGATCACGTCTGCTGAGCGGACCGTCGATAGCCGATGCGCGATCGTGATCACGGTCTTCTTGGCCATGAGCCGCTCGAGCGCTTCCACTACCAGCTTTTCTGAGGCAGCATCAAGCCCAGACGTCGGCTCATCGAGTATGAGGATCGGAGTATTACGAATAATGGCGCGGGCAATCGCAATGCGCTGGCGCTGTCCGCCGGAGAGCGTCATCCCACGCTCGCCTACGATCGTGTTATAGCCATCCGGCATTCGATCGATAAACTCGGATGCGTTGGCGAGTTCCGCTGCGCGAACAATCTCGCGCCGCGATGCCTCCGGCTTTCCATAAGCGATGTTCTGCCAAATAGGGCCGTGGAATAGCACGGTATCCTGCAGCACGAAGCTGATCTGTTGCCGAACGGATCGCTGCTGCAATTGGCGCACATCGACGCCGTCGATCTTCACAACGCCGGAAGTGGGATCATAAAATCGCGGAATCAGGCTGATGATGGTTGACTTGCCCGCTCCTGTCGGACCGACAAAGCCGGCGACCTGTCCGGGTTCGATGGTGAAGCTAACGTCTTCGAGGAGGGGCGATTCGGCCGAATATGAGAAGCTCACGTGCTCGAACTCGACCTTGCCCTTGAAGCGGGGAGCACGCCTCGCCTTCGGAAGATCTTTCACCTCTTTGTCTGTTTCGAGAATCTCCTGAATCCGTTCGTAGCCAACCAGGGCCTTGGAGTACGAGTCGGTCATCTTTGACAGTTCCTGCATCGGCTTGTACATCTTGCTGAGGTATTGAATAAAGACGACCAGTGATCCGGCGGTGATCACGCCATACAGGACCATTCGCCCGCCGAACCACAGAACAAAAAACGTGCCAACGGCCACGATGATCTGCACGATGGGCACGAGCTTGGCCTTCAAACTCCGCGCACGCAAAGCAATTTCAACACCTTCCAGGCTCTCTTCTTCGAGACGCTTCAGTTCGTAATCTTCGCGCGCGAAAGCCTTCACTACGCGGATGGAGCCGAGCACCTCCTCGATCACTGAAACGATCTCTCCTTCTTTCTTGCGAACCTCTCGGGATGCCTTCTTGATACGCCGCGTGTAGGTGTACACGATGCCGAACAACACCGGCGCAACCGAGAGTGCGATCAGCGTGAAGCGCCAATTCAGATAGAACATCACCACGACCATTCCCACTAGTGTGATCGCGTTGATCAGCACGCCCAGCAGGCCGGACGTGATGAAGCTCTGAATGGAGTCGATGTCGCTGGTAACGGTGCTGATCAGATCGCCGGTACGCTTCTGGTCGTGGTACGCGAGTGACAGACGCTGCAGATGAGAGTAGAGGGATCGGCGCAGATCGTGTGTGACCCATTGTCCCACGCTGGTTGTGAGATATTTCTCTCCGTAGGATGAAATGGCGTCGAGCACGGCGATGCCAAGCACCGAAAAGCAAGCAAACTTGAGGATGTCGAGTTGGTCTGTACCCACAAGACCGTGGATGACGTGGTTCAGCCATCCGCTGGAAGTTTTTGCGTGGAAGACGTTGTCGAGAACGACCTTGAGAGGCCACGGTTCGAGAAGGTTTGCCGCAGATTCGCCGATCACCGCAAGCAGTCCAAGAACGAGCGCGCCAATGTGGGGGCGTAGTAGCGCCCGGATCGTCAGCCGTTTAGGCGAGAGCGGTTTTCGAGACAGCTTCTTCCTTTGGACGTCGTTAGTGACAGGCAAACAGTTCTCAATCCCTGCAGCTCTCGCTGGCACCCGAGAAGCTCCCCCGGAATGCACAGGCTTCTCTGGTTAGATGCACTTTCAGGGCAGCACATGCGAGTGGCTGTAAGTTATTGAGGTTGCAATGCGGTTTCAGTCCCTCACTGAGAGATTGCGCCTCCGCTATCTCCCGACCAGGCTCTTTAGCAGTTCGGCATCGTTAGTGTCCTGTCCGATCTCCCAGAACATCACCCCGCCGAACTGGTGCTGCCTGACGAAACGCCACTTCAAGCGCATAGCTTGCGGACAGTCGTAGCTGAAGAATTCTCCGTTATTCCAAACCGAGCAGGTAGCTAGCTTAGGGTAGAACTGCCGGTCGGCGCTCTCCGGCAGCGCCTTCAGATTCCGATACTCGGGCGCAGACTTGGAGGCGTTCTTGGCCGGTTGGTAGAGTCCATGGTTCGTGGCGCTCACGCCGGTCCATCCTTTGCCGTAGAACGGCACTCCCAGCACAACCTTTCGAGCGGGAACACCGGCGCGGAGGAAATCCTGTACGGCATGGCTGGCGTAGTGTGTGTCTGCGGGAGGCTTGGAAGGGTCGGCAGGATCGTGGAATAGCGCGCTGTGCAGATTCGTCGTTTTTTCTCCATTCCAATGCATGTCGTACGCCATCAAGTTCAGGTAATCCATGTAGCGCGACAGGACTTTCAAATCGAAATGCTTGTAGTCGTCTTGCGTGGCAGGAATTGCGGCGGTCAGCAGCAGACCGGGCCGCACGCCGTCGAGTTGCCCACGGAACTCGGCAGCCATGGCATTGAAATTTTTCGTGTCTTCGGGACGGCCGGGGATCATTCCTCCGTCCACCGGATACTCCCAGTCGACGTCGATTCCGTCAAAGATGCCGGGGGAATGAATGCCAGGGGCGAAGTTCCCGCGAATGTACACGTCTATACACGAACGTACGAACTCATGAACATTGGCCGGCTGGGCCGCATCGGAGAACCCTTCTGAATTCGCCCAGCCACCGAGCGAGATCAGCACTTTCACTTTGGGAAACTTCTTCTTGAGCTCCTGGAGTTGATGGAACGTTCCGCGCAACTGGTTCGCGTCACTCGAATCGGTATTGCCGTCGACACTCTCTGCCGCGGAATAAGCACGCTTCAGTTCCAGGTCTGGGTTCGGAACTTGGCAGCTGTTCTTCGCAACCTTTCCAAATGCATAATCCAGTTGCGTAAGCAGTGCGGCAGCGCCGTATCCAGCAAGCTGTTTGAGTGGGTAATCGCCATTTGCGGCGTGCCGTTCGGCGTAGTACCCGGTCACCTGTGGGCGGCGGGTTTGTGCGACTAGTCGGGCGCCAAAGAAAAGGCTAATCAGCAGGAAGCACAGAAGGCGGCGAGTTCCCATTGCGAGCTAGCCTACTTTAGATCGACCGCCCGACTCCAACGTCTTCAGGCAATGCCCTTTATTGGTCACAAAAAAAAGCCGGTTGCGAACACTGCGCCCACGCCAGAGGTAACCAGCGCGCCTTTGCCTCCAAGTTGTAGACCTGTGAGGATCAGACGCTTTCGCTTGTAGATGGAGCCCTGTCATTTCATGAAGGTGGCGCGAAGGTTACTGTCGTGCTATCGTCTGGGCCTATTTACGCGGGAA
>C688J18823_10000732_pt1 | contig 19458 bp, 18 predicted proteins | sample HopSoiMetagenom1_FD_18823 | JGI IMG/M metagenome (IMG submission 18823) | reverse complement strand
CCGGATGGACGACCGCGCCGATGACCGAGATCGGCTTGTTCCCGTACTCGAGCACCTGCAGCACGACATCGGCCTTGGTCATGTACTTCGATTCGAGGAGCGACTTGATGTGCTGTTCGGCCTGCGACGCCGTCATGCCGGCGACATCCACTTTGCCGAGGAGCGGCATGGACAGTTTGCCATCGTCACCGACGGTGGTCTTGGTGTTGAGGTTCGCGTCCTGAAGGACCTTGATGTCGACGACGTCGCGGGCACCAAGGGGGGCATCTCCGGGCGAAGCGCTCTGCGCCACCGCAACCGAGGCGACGAAGAGAAGAACGGCTGCGAGTGTCGAATAGCGTTTCATCGGTTCCTTGCGATCAAGACTTCGATTCAAATCAACGGCCGCTGCCCTGCACGGGATCAGCGGCCGCTCACGAAACTTCCTTCAACCCTTGGACTATTGGACCTTGATGAAAGTTTACGACCGGCGCGTCAACCCAGTGTTGGCGTTGGCATCAACAACGCGCAAAAGGTTATGCGCATTGCGTCAGCATGGTTATTTAGAGTTTGGCTACGGCCTCAGAGACAACCTCAACGTACCCCGTATTCCGCTGTCGACCTCGACCAGCGGCGAGTTCGATTTGCGCTCGAAATAGCCGATGTCGAAGCCGCCGGAGATGTGTTTCAGACCGTACAGCCAGCCCACGGCGACGTACGCGAGCGTGTCGCGGCGCCGGATTCCTTCGACCAGCACGTCATAGCGGTCGCGACCGTAATTTCCAAGCAGATGCAGACTCAGTCTCCGCGTGGCGGTCCAGTTCAGCTCGCTCGCGAAACGATCAGCCACGTAGTAGTTGTTATTGCGGAACAACGAGAAATCGAGATCGCGGGTGACAGACGCGCTGAACGACACGATGCTGGTCAGGTGTGTCGTCGTACGGGCGCTGCCGAGCACGCCCCGAAAATCGCGCTGCGCCGGGTCGTTGAACTCGAGCCGCGCCGGCCCTGCTTCAGCGGATAAGGAATGCCGGCCATCGTCGTACGAGAAGCCCGCGGCGGCGTAGCTGCGGCGCGAGTCGGACGACCGCGCCGTCTTGAAGTTGTAGTCGCTCCGTTCCGCCGACACCACCAGCGAGGTCAGCGGAAAGGTCTTGTGCTGGAGCGCGACCCGATAATCGTGCTGGTCGCGCGCGAGCCGCTCCAGCGGAAACAGAGTCGGATCGGGCTGCAGGCGCGAGCTCGGGAAGTTGACCTGACTGAAACCTGCATTGCCGCGAATCGTGGTGCGGCTCGAGTACTTCAGGTCGGCGATGACGCCGAAGTCGGTCTGGCGCTGAGTGACGAGCCGGTTGATGTCGCCGATGTTCGCGCGCAGCTCGTTGAACCGGCCCACGTAGCCGTCCAGGAATAGGTGGTTCAGCAGCAGGCGCGCGTCGGTACGCAGGTAATAACCGAGCTGGTTGTTGCCGTGACTGACGATCGCGTAGGACGGCGTCGCATCGACCGAGAAGACGACCTTCTTCTGGGGGACGAAGTAGAGCTTCTGCGGCGCGCGGATGTTGAACGAGACGCCGGAGGTCTGCTCGGCGGTCGGCACGAAGAACGCCTGGTTGTAGCCGATGTCGGAGAGCTCGAAGCTGGAGAGGATGTAGAACGGGCCGTTGTGAAAATTGGCGTTCGACAGGTCGGCGGCAACGGCGCGTGATTCTTCGATGTCACGGTTGCGGTCCCGTAGTCCCTCCTGCGCGAATACGGCTGTCGCAGCGAGCGCAGCGACAAGCGTCGTCACTCGTAGAAACCAACTCCCACCTCGCACATTCGCCTCCCAATTGCCAAGCGGTGGACTTCTCGGAAGTCTAACACGGCATTGCCGTTACAATCCCCCGGAGCCATGAATGCGCGTCATCCCGAGCGTAGTCGAGGGACCGGCGTGGGCGGCGGCGCGACCGGCGCGCCAACCTCCCTTCCAGGTCCCTCGACTACGCTCGGGATGACCGCCATGGAGGGTGCTCTGGTGGTCGTGTTTCTGGCCTGGCTGATCGCGCTGCCGATGCCGTTCGGCGGCGTGATCGAGAAGGCGCGGACGCCGCTGATCGCCGTTCCGCTCGCCCTCTGCGCGCTCGCCGCGATCGTGCGCAACGAAACGAGTCACATGACCGCGTGGCGCATCTGGACGATCGGATCCGTCGCGCTGCTCGTGCTCGTCGCACTGCAACTAGTCCCGCTGCCGATGTCGCTGCTGCGCCTCATCTCCCCCCGATCCGCCGACATCTGGCTCGGCAGCGACCGTGTACGACAAGCTCTCAGCTTGTCGCCCCTCAGCTTCTCGCACCCCATCTCCATCAACCCCCCCGCCACCTACCGCGAGCTCTTCCGCCTCCTCGCCCTCTTCGCGACCTTCCAAACCGCCACGCTCCTGATCCGCACGCACTGGCGCCGCATCGCGCTCGCCGTCGCATTGATCGGCGCCGCAACCTTCGAATTTCTCTACGGCGTGAATGAAGCCGCGCTGCGCCGCTACGAGATCTGGGGCTGGAAGAACAAGCTGATCTTCAACCGCGTGACCGGCACGTTCGTGAATCCGAACCACTTCGCGCACTACCTCGCGATCATCGTTCCGGTCTCACTCTTTCTCGCCGCATGGGCATGGCATCACGCCGCGCCGTCAACCGCGCCGTTCGGACGCCGCGTCGCGAAGCTGATCGAGAAGCAGGTCCTTCCGTTCGCCGCCGGCGTCCTCGGCGCGATCGGTTGCCTCGCCGGGATGCTCGTGGCGCAATCGCGCGGCGCACTGCTCGCGCTGTTCTGCGGTGCCGGGGTTGTCGGCACGATCGCGATGGCGCGCATGCAGGCCTTCCGTTCATCGCGCAAACGCCGCGCGATCTTCGTCACCACCGGCGCCGCCGCCTCGGGACTCGTCCTCACCGTGTTGATCGTCTTCCTCGGCACCGAGCGCACCATCCACCGCTTCGAGCCGAACGAAGTCGAGACCGTGACCCTCGTCGGCCGCACGGTAGGCGCAAAGATCGCGTTCGGCGTCTGGCAACGCTTCCCGATCTTCGGCAGCGGCGCGGGGACGTTCGTCAACGCATCGAGCATGGCGCAGACCGATAACTTCGCGATCCTCTTCGATCACGCGCACGACGACTATCTCGAATTCGCGGCGACGACCGGCACGCTCGGATTCGCGATCGCCGTCTTCTCGCTCTTCGCCGGCTACTGGTCACTGGCACGCGTCACGTTCGGTCAGGAAGCGACGGGCAGTTTTCGCCGCCGCGCATTTCAGGCCGCGGCATTGACGAGCATCACCATCGCGATGGTGCACGCGCTCTTCGATTTCAACTTCTTCATCCCCGCGAATCCCGCGACGCTCGCGGCGATCGCCGGCGCTGCAGTGTCGGCGTACGCGCGCTCATTCGATCCGGATTCGACGGCGGATCGCGTTGCGCGTCACCGGATTCGCCAGCCGGACCTCGACCCGGTGAATCCCTCGTAGCAGCTCCGCGCGCGCAACCATCGCCGGCGCCACCGGACCTTCGCCTGTCAACGCGTCGTCCGTATAAACCTCGGCATACGGCGGCACGTTGTCGCTCTGCACCGACGCGAGCTTCAACGCAAACGGCGCGCCGTTGCTCCAGAGCGTGCCGTTCGCGCGCTCGCAAAGGTCGCTGCCGCAGAGGCCGTTCCACTGTTCGATCCGATTCGCCTTCGCGACGAGCGCCGCATGCACCGCCGCAGCCTCGGCGTTGTTGCCCGCCATCCGCTGCAACTGTTCCATCGCAGCGGTTACGTCGGGACTCTTGCCGTCGCCTTTCTGCAGGTACTGCAACGCATGCAGCGAGTCGTGCCGGCGCATGTCGTCGAGCGCGCGCTCGATGTAGTAGCGATGCCATTGCGCGCGATCGTTGACGTTGCTCGCGGCCTCGATCTCGCCGGCGCGCGCGGATTGTCCAAGGGCGAGCGCGAGACGGGCGCGCTGCGGGTCGTTCGCGCCGATCGTTTGCAGGCCGTCGAGCGGCTGCAGGTTGTGATCGAGCGCGAAATCGATCAACGCACTCGCGCGATTCGAATCGGCCGGGTGGTTGTTGTTGACCGGCCGGGTTTGCAGAGCGTTCAGGATGCCGAGCAGCAGGGGAGTGTCGGCCGTCGTCGCCGGAATCGGAACGAGTGCGATCAGATCCGCCGGCGTTGCGGTCGTGCGCGCCGCTTCGAATGCCAGGTAGCGCCGCTTGCGCAGTTGTTCGCGGAACGTGCGGTACTCGGCGAAGCGGCCGTTCGTGATAGCGAGCGATGTGAGCAGGCCCATCGACTGGACGGTGCCCGGATCCGCGCGGCGAAGCACCGTGAAGTCGCCGGTCAATTGAAAGAACGGCTCCGCGAGGCGTCCGAAATCGTCATGCACCAGCGGAACCATCGCGGTCAAAACACGTTGCCGGTCCTCATTCGACAGCTCGGTCCAGTGAAAGAGACCGCTGCGCACGAACGGCGCGGCCGCGTTCGGACGATTCGGATCGAGCCGCATGACCTGCTCCTGCGCGGCGTGCCAGCGCTCCAGTCGCGCCGGCGAATTCGAGTCGAGTGCGGACTCGACGATCTGCGCGAATGCCGCTTCGTCGGACGGATTCGTCTTCGGCTGGGGAGCCGTGAAGAAGACGATCAACGCGGCGATCATCGCCGCTGCAAGCACATTACGCATCGCGGAGAATCCTCTCCCATTGTGCCAGCGCGATCTCCGGCGCGAATCGCGATTCGTACAACGCGCGTGCACGCTGTCCCATCGCGATGCGCCGTTGCGGATCGCGTGCGAGCTCGCGGATCGCATTCGCCAGCGTCACGCTTTCGCCCGGCTCGATGACGTAGCCGAGGTCGTGCTCGAGGACGAGTCGCGCCAGCTCGCCGTCGGGCGCGCCGACGTAGAGCACCGGCCGCGCGACTGCCAGCACGCCGTAGAATTTGCTCGGCACGATCAGCCCTTCGAGCTTCGGATGCAGCGTGACGAGATGCGCGTCGGCGGACGAGAGGCTTTCGCTCAATCGCTCACGCGATGCGTACGGCTCGAAGCGCACGTTCGGCAGGTTTTCCCTGCGGATCGCATCGAGCTTCGCGCCGCCGCCCCGGATGGAGAAGACGATGTCGCGATCATCGCGCAGCAATCGCATCGCGCCGGTCATCGTCGCGACGTCGTGCGCCCGTCCAAGGTTGCCCGAGTACCCGACGACAAACCCGTGTGGCGCCGCCGACCCGGCGGCGGTCCCGGCAATCCCGTGTGGCGCCGCCGACCCGGCGGCGATCCCGGTAACCCCGCCGGCGAGGTCGCCGGCGCCACACGGATGCAGCCCTGCATCGGCCCAGTTGTGCTGCACGATTGCATTCGGGACACGCGCTTTCATCTGCTCGCCGATCACGACATTGAGCTTCGCGCGGCGCAGCGACCAGTCGCGCAGCGCATGCAGCCATCGCGGCGTGCGGACACCGAGCGCTTCAGCGACCTCGGGGAAGAGATCCTGAATCCAATTGATGTACGGCTTGCGGCTCATCGCAGCAATCACCGAGGTGAGCGGAGGATCGGTCATCGCGACGATCAGCGAGCGCCGTTGCGAGAGGATCAGCAGCAGCGCGCTCAACGCGAACGTCGCGTAGTCGACTGCGCGTCCGAGGAGTGAGGAACGGCCGAAGTTCGTGGAGGCGGCGCGGATGATGCGCACACCGCGAACGGTCTCGCGTCGCGGCAGCTTTGCATCGGGCTCGTCGTACAACTGGCGGCTCGTGATCGCCGCGACGTCGAAGCCGCGCGAGGCGAGGTGAAACGCGAGGTCGGACACCATCTGACTTGTTGCAGAATGATCGGGATGGAAGTAGCGATTCACGAAGACGACGCGCACGCATGATCATTCTAGGCATCAACGCCCATCACGCCGACGCCTCCGCGTGCATCGTCGTCGACGGCAAGCTCGTCGCCGCGGCCGAAGAAGAACGATTTCGCCGCATCAAACACTGGGCGGGATTCCCATCGGTCGCCATCGAGTACTGCCTGCGCGAAGCAGGCGTCGCGCTCAATGACGTCGACCACATCGCGGTCAATCGCGATCCGAAGGCGCGACTGCTGCAGCGCGCGAAATTCATCATCGCCAAGCGTCCATCGATCGGCGCGATCAAACGCCGGCTGGCGAATCGTTCAAAGATCAACAGTCTCGCGGACGAGCTCAGCGAGGCGTTCAAGATCACGTCGCTGAAGCCGAAGCTGCATCACGTCGAGCATCACCGCGCGCATGTCGCGTCGGCGTTTTTCGTCGCGCCGTTCGACGACGCGGCGATTCTCTCCGTCGACGGTTTCGGCGATTTCGTCAGCTCGATGTGGGCCTCCGGCAACGGCAATGCGATCGACGTCATGGGCGAGATCGGATTCCCGCACTCCCTCGGCATCTTCTACACCGCCATTACGCAATTTCTCGGATTTCCGCATTACGGCGATGAATACAAGGTGATGGGACTCGCCCCTTACGGCAAACCGTCGCTGATGGACAAGATGCGGCAGATCGTGCTTGTGAAGGACGGCGGCTTCGCGCTCAATCTCGACTACTTCACGCATCACAGCGCCGGACTTGACATGGTATGGCAGGGCGGCTCACCGGTAGTCGGCCCGGTTTATTCGAATGCACTGACGGATTTGCTCGGTCCTGCACGCGCGCCGCAGGATCCAATTACCGATTATCACAAGAACCTCGCCGCATCGATGCAGGCGATGTTCGAGGAAGCGTTTTTCTCGCTGCTCGACGCATTGCACGAGAAGACCGGCAAATCCCGCCTCTGTGTCGCCGGCGGCTGCGGCTACAACAGCGTGGCCAACGGCTTGATCTTCGACCGCTCGCCATTTCGCGATGTCTACATCCAGGCCGCGGCAGGCGATGCCGGCGGCGCAATCGGTGCGGCGTACTGGGTATGGAACCAGGAATTGCACAAGCCCCGCTCATTCGTCATGGATCACGCGTACTGGGGTCCGCAATACGACGACGCAGAAATCGATCATGCCGTCGCATTGCGTCATATCGATCTCGACGAAGCGGCGTGCCGCATCGAGCGCGTCCGCGATGAGTGCGACTTATGCGCGCGCACGGCGCAGCACGTGGCAACGGGAAATGTCGTCGGCTGGTTTCAGGGACGGATGGAATGGGGCCCGCGTGCATTGGGCAACCGGTCCATTGTGTGCGATCCGCGCCGTGCCGACATGAAAGACATCCTCAATCACAAAATCAAACGCCGCGAATCGTTCCGCCCCTTTGCGCCGTCGATCCTGCGCGAGGCGGTCGGCGAATGGTTCGAGACCGATTACGACGTGCCCTTCATGCTGCAGGTCTACCAGATTCGCGAAGAAAAACGCGCGTTGATTCCGGCGGTGACGCACGTTAACGGGTCGGGACGGCTGCAATCCGTCACCGAATCCCAGAACCCCCGCTATTACCACCTCATCGAAGCCGTGCGCGACCTCACCGGCATCCCGATCGTGCTCAATACCTCGTTCAATGAAAACGAGCCGGTGGTCAACACGCCCGGCGAAGCGCTCGATTGTTTCCTGCGCACGAAGATGGATCTGCTGGTCATGGGCGATCTGATGATCGAACGGGTTTGAACAGCTCCCACGACAAAATCAATTCGGCGATGAAGCGCTCCATCGCGTAATGGAGTCCAGCGCGGCCGTCGAGGATCAATCCCTTCCCGAACAAGGTGTAAGGAAGGATCACGAGAGGCGCGATGACGCGCAGTTTGCGAATGCGCGATGACACGCCGAGGGTGCGCGGATCTGCGGTGCGGAGCTTCAATGCTTCCTGCCGCATGTACTTCCGCTGCCGGGCGATGAAATTCCGCAGGCTCTTGCGATCGTCGTGAATGACCGGTTCGCGGAGCGGCAGCACGCGGCCGGCGACGAGCACGCGATGAGCATGACCGTCTATGGCGAACGTCGTGCGATCGCGGCGCACGAGCACCGGGTGCGGCGGATAGAGCGTCGCACGCAGCGGACGTCCTCCGATCGCGTAACGGAATGTCGCTTCGTAGCCGCTGATGTCGTCCGCTGGATCGAGCTTCGACATCTCCTCGGTCAGCGCCTCAGGCACGAAGTAGTCCGCGTCGAGCGCAAGAAGCCACGGCGTATGCACGTGCTGCAGTGCAAACGTCCATTGCCGCGCGAGATCGTCGAACGGCCGCTCGAGCACGCGGACATTCGGGAACGTGCGCGCGATCTTCGTCGTGTCATCGGTGCTCAGGCTGTCGACGACGACGATGTCTTTCGCCCACGCAAGTTGCCCGAGCGTTCGCGCGATATTCGGCGCCTCGTCGCGGGTGAGGATCACCGGCGTGATGCGGTCGAGCATCGATACGCCTCCTCCATCTGTGCGGCGACTGCGTCCCACGTGAATCGCGATTCGACGAGTGCGCGACCGTTGCGGCCCATCGTCGCGTCGCGTCCGGCCAGAATCGCCGCGATCGCCGGCGCGAGATCGTCGCTGACGATCCCGGCATGCGCAGCTGCGACGTCATCGGCGAGTCCGACATTCGGCGAGACGACCACCGGCGTCTCCATCGCCAGCGCTTCAAGAATCACGTTGCCGAAATTCTCCGACAGCGACGGCAGCACGAGCACGCTCGCACGCGCCAGCAGGTTCCACTTCGCGTCGTCGTAGACCGGTCCGGCGAATTCGACGTTGTCTTTCGCGAGCGCTCGCAACTTCGGCGTGAGGCCTTCTTCGTCGTTGCCGGCGATGATCAGTCGCGCGTTCGGAACGTGCTCCATCGCGGCGATCAGGCGGTCGAGATTCTTCTTCCAGTTGATGCGGCCGAGGTAGAGGACGAGGTGTGGATCGCGTTGGACGACGGGGCACGGCGGAGCGTCGATGCCATTCGGGATGACCACCGGATTCGGCAGCGGCAGGGCGATCTCGCGCGAATCCTCGAGCTCGCGCCGCGATGTGAAGTGGATTGCTGCCGCGTGCGCGAAATTGCGGCGCTCGACCAGGCGGATCCACGAGCGCTTCACCAGCGCGCTTTTGCGCGCGATCAGCTCGCGGACGAGCATGCCGCGCGGCGTGATGACGTATGGGACGTGCGCGCGTGTTGCGGCGCGAGCGGCGGCGGCAGTGGGCCAGAGGAAGACAGAATGGTTGTGGACGACATCGAATGCATCGATGCCGCGAAGCGCTTTGCGCATCCCGCCCGAAACATAGAGGCGCGGAAAGGACGAGCGGAAGTAGCGGACGCGGACGCCGTCGAGCAGCACATCCTGTTCGATCGGCACATCCGATTCGCCGTCGCCGTCGACATTCGTGGTGAAGACCGTCACGTCGTGGCCGCGGCGCACCAGCGCGCGGCAGAGCCCATGCACCGCGACGATCGGACCTCCGTAGCGCCGCGCCGGCAGATACGTCGGGACTACGTGGAGAATCTTCACGCCGTCACGGAGGAGAGCGGACGCAGCGACTGCTGCGGCTGTGCTGCGGCCGCCGCGAGACGCTCGTCGAGCGTCACGGTTGCGAACAGACAGCCGACGAAGAAGCAGGCGAGGATGGTGACCACCGGATCGGAGTACGTCTGCGCGGATGCGAGGAAGCTGGCGATGTTCGCAACGATCAGCGCGAGCAGGGTGACGCGTCCGACCTGCGAGCTCCATGGCCGGTCGGCCAGGCCGGAGATGCGCAGGAACAATCGCAGCATCAGGAATGCGAGAAATGCCGCGGCCACGAGTCCCGGTACGCCGAGCTCGATCGCCAGTTTGCCCAGCCCGCCCTCCTGCCACGACACGCCCGCCTCGGTTCCCAGCACGTGCTGCACGCCCTGCGTTGCGACGCCCAGTCCCGCGCCCATGATGCCGGCCTGGCGAATCGTCTCGAACACCCCCCCTTCGAGGCGCCCTCCGAGCTCACCCGAAGTCGTCTTCGCGGCCTCGGCGTACACACTCGATTCCTGGTTCGACGAGATGTGGTGCACGACGAACGCGCCGACACCGAACGCGATCACGAACGCGCCGATCTCCGCCGGCTTGAGGCGTTTGATGTAGCGGAAAAGGAAGGCGAGCAGGAACGCCGCCACGTAGTAAATCGCCTTGCGCCGCCCGGAGATCATGCAGTTGTAGAACCCCCAGCCGGTGCCTGCCATCCAAACCCACGAGCGCGCGCTGATGCCGGCGCGGACCAGCATGCCGATGCAGATCGAGGTCAGCGTTGCCGCGTGCCACGCCATGATGTCGGGCGCGCGATAGAAGCCGGAGAGCATGCGAACCTGAATGCCCGGGAGGAAGCGGATGTAATCGCCGACCTGGTGCACCATGCCGAGCGTTACAGAAGGAACGCGGTAGTACTCGAGCACCGAGCCGATCAGCGCGATCGACGTGAGCACCGCGTAGAACTTGAAGAAGTGGTAGAGCCGGTTCTCGTTGTCCAGGTACATGTAGCCAAGGACGATTGCGGGGAGCGGGGCGAGGTAGACGAAGAGACTGAGGATGGGCGCCTGCCAGTGCTCGAAGCCGAACGTCATGATGCCGTTCACCGTGGCAAGGCTGAAGAAGAGCATCACGATTCCGAACGCGCCCCACACGGAGGGAAATCTGCGCGAGAAATCGCGAAGCGCGGCCTGCAGCTTTCGCTGCGCGCCGAAGACGAGCATCAGGTAGACGCCGACGATGGAGAAGGTGAGGAAAACCGGCTGGCCGGTGACGAGCTTTCTGGCCGGATCCTGGATCACGCCGACGATGCACGCGAAGAGGAGGCCGCGCCGCCAATCGGTCAGCGCAACCGTCGCAGCGAGCGCGACGAATCCGAGAAAAAGGATCAGAACCACGGTTGCTCGATGGAACGCGACGTCATTTGTGATTACTCCGCGAGACGGCGGCCACGACGATGGAGCCGCTTCGCAAGAGCATACCCCCTTGCCTCCGCGATGATCTTCGCGGGGATGAACCACGGATGGCGCAGGTGCCACCGCGTCGCGACGTTGCGGATGAAGCGCCGCATCGCGTAACGCCCGAACGGACGCACGTGCCAGAGCGCGAAGTAGTAGTCGCCGGCGGAGTGCGTTCCGCTCGTCGTTCGCCTGTGGTCGCCATGCGAGCGCGCGCCGCCGGTGGGGATGTGCAGGTGATGAATCATCGCGCGTGGCTCGTAGCGGATGCGGCCGCCGGCGGCGACGATCCGGCGCGCGAAGTCGGTCTCGAATCGATACGCGGCGCCGGTGAAGTTCTCGTCGAATCCGCCGATCGAAAGAGCCTTCATGCGATCGACGGAGAGGTTGCCGGCCATCACGTTCTCCACGCCGGATGGACGATCGTGATTGAAGCGGAATTCGAGATCGCGCAACGGTCCGCGATGCAGCTCGGCGTCGTCGAAATGCGCCGGTGTCTCACCCGGCTGCAGCACCTGGCCGACAACGGCCCAGAGCGCAGGATCGTCGTCATGCGCGCGCTGGTGCTCGCCCACCAGCGACGGCGACGGAATGATGTCGTCGTCGATGAAGAGCACGAGCGGATGCGAGGCGGCGCGCAGCGCTTCATTCATCGCGTGCGGAATCGAAGGCTGCGGCAATCGGATCCAGCGGATCTGCCGCGCGCTGGACCACGCCTCGAGCTTCACCGCGACCTCCGCCGGATGCGATTTCGTCTGATCGACGATCACGATCTCTTCCGCGCGCGGTGTGAGTTGCAGCAGCCGTTCGATCGTCTCGACCAGAATCGGCCCGCGATTGAACGTCGGAATGGCGATCGTGATGCTCACCGCTGCAGCATCTCCCGCACGCCTTCCACGCCGCGCGCGTAATCCCAGGTCGTGATGATCTCGCGCGAGCGTTGCGCCATCCGGGAGCGCAGCGAATCATCGATCGTCAGCATGTCCATGTGGCGCGCCAGCGCGGCGGCATCGCCCGCCGGATAGATGAGCGCATTCTCTCCGTCGCGCACGATGTCGCCGATCGATCCGCAGCGATCGGTAACGATCACCGGCAGTCCGCACGCCATCGCCTCGTTGATGACCGCTCCGCGTGGCTCATAAACAGAAGGAAGCACGAACACATCGCACATCGCGTATCGCTTCGGCAGGTCGAGTTGATTGACGAATCCTTCGAAGTGCACGTCGTCTTGCAGGCCGTGCTCGCGCGTGAAGCGCTCGAGCTCGGGACGGAGCTCGCCATCGCCGAGGAACACGATTGCGGCGCGTTCGCGATGCTGCATCTGCCGGTAGGCGCGAAGCAGCGTCATCGGATCCTTGCGTGCGACGAGCTTCGCGGAGAACACGAATGCCACGCGATCGCGGATGCCGTGCTGCGCGCGCATCGCATCGCGCTCGCCGGGCGCGAAGCGGCACGCGTTCTCGAACCGTTCGTTGTCGACTGCCCACGGCAGCAGAAAGAACGTGCGCGGATCGGCGCCGTAGTGCCGGTAGTACTCCGCGTTCAGCACGCCCGAGGTCATGAAGCCCGACGCGAGCCGGAACACTGTGCGAATGAATATCGCCCGCACTTTCGCCCGCCAGTGATCCTCCTGTGGCGGAAAGCTGCTGTCGCCGTACAGAAAGAACGGCGTCTGCGAAATGCGACACGCGGTGATGCCGAGGAGTGCACTGATCGATCCCCATCCGAGCATGAAGATCACGGCGTCGTAGCGGCCGCGCACGATCGCAGAGACGATGCCGGGATTGATCAGCCGCGTGTAGCCGTCGCCGAAGCCGAAGTTGCGCAGCACGATATGGCGATAACCCTGGAGCAGCTCGATATCCCAGCGCAACGTCGTCTGCATCTCTTCGTCGCGATACGTTTCCGCGCCGGCGGACGAGCAGTAAAAGACGGTCAGATCGATGTCGGGCGATTTGGCGATGAGCCGGAACAGCGGGTCCTGGTACTGGATGACATGGGACGCGACGATCGCCAGGCGATACATCAAATCCTTCCCGTGAGAATCCAGCGTCGATGGCGCAATGCGTTTTTGCCCGGTCCCGGCCAGGTGAAGCGCGGCAGGCTGAATGGATCGGTGTCGCGCTCGATCCGTTTCTTGTCGACGGTGACGGCCTGCGCGAAATGGCGCGCGCAGATCGCGGCGTCGCCCGCGACGTAGCTGTTGAACGGATACGAGAACGCGCCCGCTTTTTCGCCGAGGATCGCGTGCAGTCGTTCGGATGAGGTGCGCAGCTCCGACTCGAAGGTGCCCGCGTCGATGTTCACGCGCTTGAAATGACGATGTCCGTGGCTGCCGATCTCGTGTCCTCGCGTTCGCGCTGCGCGAATCTGCTCGCTCGCCGGGTAGAGCGCGCGTGCTGCAGCGGACATCGCGCCAACGTCTTCACGGGCTGCCGTGAGAAGCGGCTCGAGCACATCGGGCGCGACGTCCTCACGCAGATGCTCGACCCAGTCGTCGCGATCTTCCCCGAGGATCTCCCGCGCCAATGCTGCGAATCGCGCAGCGTGCTGGTCGTCGCGGGTATGCCAGTAAAGCTCATGCTCCCAGAGAAGCCGGTCTGCGTCGACGAGTGCTGTCGTCTGGAAGAACGTCGCCTTCACGCCGGCCCGCTCGATCACGTCGAGTCCGATCGTGTAGTTGCTGGCGAAGCAATCATCGAAGCTGATGATCGCGCCGATCTGGTGCGCGTCCGGGAAGCGCCCGTTGCGAAGATCTTCGAACGTGAGGAAGACCGCGCCGAGGTTGCGCAGCAGCGCGAGATCGCGCTCCAGCTCGCGCGGCGTGATGACCGGCGAGCCTCCGCGATCGAGAAAATCGCCGGCCGGTTCGCCGACGCGGTGATAGAGCAGGCACGTCACCTTGCCGCGCATGTCGCCGCTCCACGCCAGCTCCAGCGGCGCGATGAACAGCGCGTCCTTCGCGCGGTTGGCGATGCGGCGGATCAGCTGCATCGCTCGATGCTACGACAGCTCGCCGATCAGCCTCACGCCGCGATCGCGCTCTTCGCGATTCCGGAGATAGTCGCGAAGGAGCCCCTGCTCGATCAGCCGATTCGCTTCGACGCGCAGCGACGGCTCGTAAATACAGCCGGTGCGTCGCAGAAAAAGTTTCCCCTGCTCCCACTGCGGAACGCGCATGGCGCGTCCTTCCGCGAGCTGGCGGATGGCGACGAGCATCATGTCGATGCCGAGGCGGTAGTTCTTCGCTTCGACCGCTTCGTACGTGTCGTCCGGTTCGATCGGCGCACGGGCGGTGATGATGATGTCGCCGCTGTCGATGCCGCGGTCGATGTGATGGATGGTGATGCCGACGAGCTCGGGATGCCCTTCGATGAGCATGAACAGATTGCAGTTGCCGCCGCGCGAGTACGGCGAGAGGCCGGTGTGCAGGTTGATGATGCCGTAGCGGAGCGCCGGCAGGAGCGCGAGCATCGGCTCGCGAAGGAGATTCGTGCCGTTGACGCAGAGGATATCGGGCGCGAGCTGCTGCACGAAGCTCACCGCTTCCGGTGCGTTGATGTCCTCGACGCGGACACTCGGGACGTCGGGCACTGCGCTGGTTCGAAAGAGCTCCTCGATCAATCCCGCGGAGCGCGATTCGTAGTGCGCGTTCAGCCTTCGCGTGCGGAGATAGCGGAACGCCTTGTGCGGCGTTGCATACCGCCGGATGCGATCGAACAGCGATCCACTCGGCGCGTTCGGCGCGTGCACGATGATTCCTGCGAGCTCGAATTCCTCGGCCACTCGCGAGACGAGATACCGCTGCGGAGCGGATTCACCGGTGGCGACGACGACCCGTGTGCTCATGAAGGCATCGCCCGCAACCTGTCGACGAAATCGACGACGCCCCGCGCGACCAGTCCGCGCGTGTAGGTGTGCGCGGTTGCGGACGCGCGCTCGCTCATCCGCGCCGCGCGATCGGGATCGGCACGCAGCGATTCGACGATGGAGACGATCGCGTCGATCTCACCCGGCGCGACCAGCACGCCGCTCTCACCATCCGCAATCACATCCGCCGCTCCGCCGATCGCCGTCGCAATCACGCAAAGTCCTCGGCACATCGCCTCGAGCACAACCTTGCCGAAACCTTCGTAAAACGACAGAAACAGAAACAGCCCGTGCTGGTCGTACACATCGACGAGGCGATCAGTCGGCATCCAGTCGAGGAGCTGCACGCGACTGGCCTGCTCGCCGAGCAGCGCGCGCACGTCGTCGTGATGCGCGCGGCTGCAGACCCATGTGAATTCCATCGATGGATATGCGCGCGCCAGCGCGGCCATCGCCGCCGCGGCCATCATCGGCGCTTTGATGAACGCGAATTGCCCGACGTACAGCACGCGATTGATCCGTTCGGACGTCATCGGATGCGGCTGTGTCGCGCAGAACGCATCGCCGATGACCGGTGGAATGACGGCGATCCGCGCAGGGTCGACTCCCATGTGTGTCAGGAATCGCGCATCGGCGGAGGAGAGGACGACGTGGCCGTCGGCGTGGCGCGCGACGAGCTTCGCGTGGCGGTCGAGCAGGTGGCTCAACACGGATCGCGCCGCACGCTTCGGCAGTATCGGCTGCGGCACGCCGAGGCGATGCTCCCATGCGCTGACGACGCGCTGCGCGTGCGGCTCGAAGCCATGCGAGCGATGAAGAAACAGCGCAGGCGAGCCCGATTCGTGCAGCGTTTTCGCGGCCAGCCAGCCGTGCGACTGACTGACGTAGATTAGGTCGTACGGCTTGCCGGACATCGCGCGCAGCATCTCGCGCTCGTACGCACGCGGCAGCTCGAGCAGGTAGTGCAGGTTGCCGTGACGGATGCGTCGGCCGAGGGTGTCGGCCCAGATTTCGTCGACTTCGTGACCGAGCTCGCGGAGCGCTTCTGCCGTGCGGATGTCGGTGCCTGCGGCTCCGGAGTCCGGATCCGCGGACGTGTCGGCCATCAGGAGGATGTGCATCGTTTTCCGCCGCGGAGATTAAGGGATTGCAGCAGTCGAAGCCAGGCAGTGAACATCAGCGGACACGACTTGGCGGCGCGCAGCAGATACGTGCGGCAGCGGCGATCGCCGTTCCGGCGCAGGAGCTCGCCGACGAAGTAGAGCCCGCGTGCTTCGACGCATCGGTCTTTCGATTTCGGCGGCACGATCTGCGCCGCGCGTTCGAGCAGCCCCGCCTCGCTTTCTCCCGCCGCCCGAATGCGCACGAGCTCCTCGGAGATCGCCGCGAGCTCGCGTTGGGCGGGCCGCGCAGTGGTGCTGATCGAGCCGGGCGCGACGCGCGCGGTGTAGAGGACCTCTTCGATCATCAGAAACGAGCCGAGCGAGGCGACGCGGTACCAGAGGTCCCAGTCCTGTCCGAATCGAAATGCTGCGCGATAGCCGCCTGCGCGTTCGTATGCGTCGCGGCGGAACATCACCGAGGGATGCGACGTCGGGCCATCGATGACGCAATGTGGGGCCGCGAGATCGAGGATCTGCACCGGCGTTGCAGAGCGTCCGTTTCCGCGCGTGACGTACAACGGCTCGAGCTCCGGACCGACGTACGCGGTCCAGCAGGAGACGAACACCACGTCGTCGTGTTCATCGAGCGCGCGGGTCTGCGCATCGAGCCTGCCGGCAGCGGAGAGATCGCCTGCGTCCTGGCGCGCGATGTACCGGCCGCGTGCCGCAGCGCATCCTGTGATCAATGCACGGGTCAATCCTGCATTCGGCTGATGAATGACGCGAACGCGCGCATCGCGTGCTGCATGGCGATCGAGCATTGCGCCGCTGCCGTCGGTCGAGCCGTCGTCGACGATGATGAATTCGAAATCGGTGAAGGTCTGCACGAGGATCGAGCCGACCGTCTCATCGAGTGTTTCGGCGCCGTTGTAGACGCTCATCACTACCGACACCGCGGGTTCGTCGCTCATTCAGAATCGCTCGCGAAACATCGAGAGTCTGCCGGCGCGTGTCCAGCCGATCGCACGCGCGGTGAGGCCGTAGAGCGCGAGGTCCCAGCGCGGCGCGATGCGGCGCGCGAGGCGGAGCAGACGACGCGATTCGTCGCCGAGGCCCGCAGCACCTGCCTGTCGCGCGATGTGGAAAAGCTCGCGCGCGAAGTGCTGCATCTCCGGCGCTTCGCGCGGCACGGCGCGTAATGCCGATTCGGCAATGAGCTCGTGTGCGATTGCACGCTGGCGCATCCGATCGGGATCGAGGGCAATGCCTTTCGACAGCCGTCCGTGCGGATGATCGCGATGCTCGGCCACGTATTCGTCGACGAACGCCAGCTGCGTGCCGAGGGCGCCGACGCGGACGTCGTACTCCCAGTCTTCCTCGAGGCGCAGCGGCAGCCACGGCCCGGCCGCATCAGTAATCGAGCGGCGATACAGCGGCGTCGATGTCTCCCACCAGCGCGCGAGCAGAAACGACGGGAGGATCGTTTCCTGCCGCTGATTCGGCTCTTTCCACGTGCATTCGATCTCGTTCCCTTGTGCATCGCGATAACGAGTCAGTCCATACGCGACGCCGGCCTCGGGCCGCGCGTTCAAGGCCGCAACCTGCAGCTCGAATTTGCGCGGCAACAAAAGGTCGTCGCTGTCGAGGTATTGAATGAACTCCCCCTCGGCCACCTGCCGTCCCGCTTCACGCGCCGCGCCGGGACCGCCGTTCGCGATGCGCACGGAGCGCACGCCGAGCTCGCGAATGGTCTGCGGCGTCTCGTCCGTCGAGCCGTCGTCGACGACGATGATCTCGATCGGGCGATACGTCTGGGCGACCACGCTCGCTACCGCTTCGCGAAGCATCGCCGAGCGGTTGTAGACCGGGATGATGGTCGAGACGAGGCCGCTCACCACCTGCATGTTACCCTGCGCTCCGTAATGCAGAGGTTCATCCGGACCGTATGGACGCTCGCCGCAATCACCCCTCTTTACGCGCTGATCCAGCAGTGGAATGGGAGACGCGCAATTGCACTGGTGCTCCTGTACATCGCGGGCTGGATTGCAATCGCCGCCGGTCTGCGTCGCGACCGTGGCGCCGAGCGCCTGGGTGAATTTTTTTCGGGCCGGTTCGCTGCGGCGCTTGCATGGATCGGGTTCGTCCTGCTCCAGCTCGCGCTGGTCCTATATCCCGGGCATTGGCTCTCATTTCTGCTGATCGCCGGCGGTGCATGGTTTCTGTGGATGTGGGCGCTCGCGCCGGGGAAGTTTCCGGTGCTCATTTCACGACAGCTGGCGCTCGCGATTTCAATTCTGGCAATTCTTTTCGCACTGGAAGGAGCGCTGCGGTTTGCAGCGAGTCGCCGCCCTCGGAATGATTTTCAGAACTGGACCTGGGGTCATCAGGTTCACCACAACAGGTTCGGATTTCGGGAACGCGATTTCGAGCCGGTAAAGCCGGCGAACGTCTATCGCGTGATGGTCCTCGGCGATTCCCTCACCTGGGGCGCCGGGCTCAGCGAAGAGCAGCGATACACCAATCTGGCGGAGTCGTATCTGGCGAATCGCGGCCCGAAACGGATCGAGATGCTGAATTTCGGCATACCGGGAGGGCCGACCACGCAGGAGCGCGACATCTTGCGCCAGTACATAGGGGAAGTCGATCCCGATCGGATCGTCGTCGGCTTCTGTATCAATGATCCCCAACCGCAGCGGCAGGATTACGCTGTGGAGATCGAACGATATCGCAACCTTTTCCGGCTGACCCACGTGATCGATGCGGTCGGATTTACCGATACGGCGAAATTCCTCAATGAAGGGATTGCGGACGTGCTCCGTGCAACCGGGAGAGTTCCACAATGGCCGGTCGCGCTCGGCCGCACTTATCAGAAGAATTCCCCGGAGTGGAAGGCGTTCGTGCAGGCGCTCGCCGACATTAAGGCCATGAGTGACGCGCGGCATTTGCCGCCGCCGATCATCATGCCCCTCTTGTACGGCCGCGGCGATTTTGCAAAGCCGAATGCAGAGTTGGCGTTGCTGCTCGAGTGGACGCGCGAGGCGGCGGACGCCGCGCGCAGCGCAGGATTCGAGGTCGTGAACCTCGAGCCCGACTTTATGACGCAGGGCGTTCAGAACCGGTGGGTAAACAAGTGGGACAGCCATCCGTCGCGCGAATGCAATGTGATTTACGCGCGACGGCTGGCCGATGCGATCGTCAGAACAACGTATAAATGAACGGCGCGGCGCCGGTTGCTCCGAGGATGATCAGAATTCCGAGCAGCAGCAGCGCCAGAATGATCGGCGTGAGCCACCACTTCTTGTTGTGCTTCAGAAAACCGAGGAATTCGGAGACCAGTGAAGGGCGCTCCTCGCTCGCCTGAGCGGCAAAATCGTGATTGTGATTCGAATCGTTCATCGGAGCTCCTCTCAATACTGATGGAAATAGCTCGACGGGCCGGTTTTCCGTTCGCGCGGAATCCAGTAGCTCTTTGCCGAGCGGTCGAACTTGCGTTCCATCGGATCGCGCTTGATCCGCATCAGCAGGCCGAACGGCGTGACGAGCAGATAGAACAGGATGAGCAGCATGAGATGCGAGATCGTCCAGCCGATCGGATACACGGCCGTCATCCATCCGA
>C688J18823_10000731_pt1 | contig 19474 bp, 40 predicted proteins | sample HopSoiMetagenom1_FD_18823 | JGI IMG/M metagenome (IMG submission 18823) | reverse complement strand
GGGGGTAAAGTACCAAAGGTCTAGACCATAGTTGCTCACTGTTTCACACAGGTCGCATGTAGACAGTGTGGTGTGTCGCATGTAGACGGACATGGGTCGGCCCCGCACTCGTGGGGGTGCGGGGCCAGACGGTGGAGGTTAAGAGGCTAGACGATCAGCTAGCTTAGCTAACATCACCACAGTAGCGAGTTGTGCATGGATTTCCGCAGTCTTGAACGCATACGCTAGGACATCGGCGTCATATGGATTGTCTTCCCTTTTCGCTGCCATTTCTTTGGCTGCCTGTAGCTAGTAAGATGCCATTGCTAGTTGACTATCGTCAACGTTTGATGGTTCACGGCTTTGCATATGTCGATACCTCAAACTCATGTTGTTACTGCCCCCGCTCCGTCACACTCATCACAACAGATCATACCTTCTTCACAATGGACACAACTCACGTCGCCATCACATTGATCGCATTCGACTTCGCCGATACCGTCACACTCTTCGCATGTCTTAACGGTCATCGTCCGTTCCAACTCTCTCCCTCTCGCTTATTCCGTGAGTCCTCAAGAGCCTTCTCAAGGTCTTTCTTAGCTTGTTGCCGTCGAGTCTCTTGTTCTCGTCGTGCCCTGTCTTCAGCGTCTTCCCTGTCGTCATCACTCATTGTCATCATTTCCGAGACGGTCTTATGGTGTCGTCGACGTTCGGTCAACGCTTCCCGAATAGTATGTAGGTTAGCCACGATACCGCCCGCGATTGCGGCGATCCAAAGTTGCATGGCAAACGTCCACGACATCATTCCTCAACACCCTTACGTCGACCGACACCCATACGCCGATACGATCCACTCCGTTCCCCGTACTCGCCGTTGCGTCGCCGTTCACTTCGACTGGTAATATGCTGCTTTCCCTGACTAATCGAATCCATTTCACTTACGGTCTTGTATCCGGTGCCCTTGAGTTTCATGTCAGAGTGTCGGGTGCGTCGTGTCTTGCCCCTGCTTTTGCGGCTCATGTCTCCGTCCCTTTCCAGACAGTACAGCGGGAACACTACACCATACAGTACAAACACTATCCACAGTTGCCCGAGCATTACGGTTTGTATCACGGCGACTCCTTCAGTGTTTCATTCGATCTTACGTTATGAGTCTACTCCGGTTGCCGCTCGATGGCAAGTACTTGTGCCGGATACGTCGGGTGAATCTGTGTGATTGACCAGAGATCTTGATCCCTGTTGTCGGTCAGACATTGTACGGCCATATTCCATGCGGCGTCACGATTCGGTGCGAGTACAATGATCGTGTACACTTCTCCTGGGTCGCACTCGTATCCGTAGTCGATTCGCCATAGCTTATTGTGTGTTGCCGAACACTCCATTACCGTCAATGATCTCATCGGTTCGTGCTGGCCATTGGTTTGATCCTCCGATTACTGTCCATCCGAATTGACTTGCTGGGTCGCGCCGGTAGACGGTCCACACATACGGTACGTGCTTGTCTGCCCAGACGATTGCTTGAATCAGGGTCTTGAAATACTTACGACCGCCACTAAGTCCACGGGGCCGCTTGCCGGGGGTTATCTTGTATTGATAACGGCGATCCATACTCTTGAATTTATTCGGCAGCATTGCCGAACACACCCCTACGGTCAACGAGGTCTTGTTCCACCTTCTCGGGCAAGTTCAGTTCTGTCCATACGCGAACACGGTACCCGTATCGTGCCCAGACGAATGCGTTTACTGCGAACAGTGTCACAACTAGACAGCCCTTACCGATGCGCTTCACGTAGCTCACACTCCCATCCATATAGCAACTCGTTCAGCTTCGCATACTGTTCGTTACTCAGACAGATATCCCTCTCTCGATGCCAGTCCATGAACTCATTCAGGATGTTATGAGTTCTACGGGTGTATCGTTCTGACTCGAATTTCTTCAGCCACTGTTCGTACTCATAGTCGTCGGCACGTCGTCGATATTTACGGAGATGTAGCAAATCGACTATCATGCTACCTACATTCGCTACACATAGCATAGCCATTATCAATGACCATGCGCGTCTATACATGCGGATCATCCATGGGGATTTCCGGTGCTTCCCACGTGACAAGTTCATCCGGACTCACCTCACCGTCATATACCAAGCTAACAACATGCCCTCGAAGAGTACCGTGCCGCTGTCCAGCGAGGAACGCTGCGGCCCTGTCAGCCCCGAACCGTCGCGAATATCGGCAGGACGTACAGTCAGCTCGCCATTCTTGCAAGTATCCGTAGATGGTCTCTTCACTACGACACTTGGGGCACCAGACGGTCTTACCAACAGGGACACTTGCTTTGCGTGCGAAGATGATGATGTGAAGGCAGTCGAGTACGATACGGTATCCGTACTTTCCTTCGGTTTCGCTTTCGGTCTTCACTTGACGTCTCCAAGGTTGAATCCAACGTTACGAATACATATAACACTTCCTGGCACTACACATTCTGGTCCCAAGTACAGTAGCATGATCAATGGACATGTGCAATGCGGATGGATTTCAAAATGGGGGGTTTTCTCCGGTGTCGCGGCGTGGTCGGACTCGGATGGCTTGCTTGTATCGGCGATATGCTCGTCGTTTGCCTGCATCGATGACGTCGGCTTCTTCTTTGGTGGGGTTGGGTTCATCAGTGTCTTGTACATTTGGGTGTGTGATTCCGACGACATCCCACCATGTCTCCTTACGTTTACTCGTCATTGCGTTGTTCCTGTGACAGATACCGGATCGGCTTGCCATATCGTGCAGCATACGCGATTTCTGATGCGGTGCTGTCTCCGATGTATTCGTCAATGTCTAGTACTAGTATCTCATCGGCTAGATCGATCTTTCTCTTATGGAGACAATCGAGCTTTGATTTCAGTTGCTGTAGTTCGACCATGGTAAGATGTTCGAACAGTTCAGAGTCGGCGCGTAGATCGCATCCGATGGTGAGCACAATACGTCCAGCAAGCGTTTCACGCAAGTTGGCATCCCGGAAGGCGTCGCTGAATCGTGTAGATCCGCATAGACACACGATTCGCGGGATAAGTAGGTAGTCCATTTCGAGACGCATACGTTCCATGATCTTACGTGTTGCTATACTCATATGAAGATGCTCCAGTCAGGATTGTCATCGGTCAACAACCGTTCGTCGTTACGCCACGCACCGATGGCCTTGTCATACGGATGGTTCGTCTCACTCACGTCACCCTGTTGCGGACGTGAACGCCAAGCTCCACCCCCGACATTCCCCTCGACTTCGCCGTCATACACGTGTCGCTTACCAGACCAGTCAAACGACACAGTCTTGTGAATATGATTGGTCGTGACCGCACACCCATCCTTCTCGCACTTGTGGTCCCACTGCCCAAGTTTCTTCCAGTTCCGTACCCGCGCCAGTCTCAACCCCACGAACGACTGTACAGGGACACTCACGTCCCAGTCACTCAGGTCGCTGAGGAGGTTGGTTCCGATGCCGATTCGTTCCCAGCATTCGCGGAAGCGTCCGAGAAATTCGACGAAGCGTTCACGGGGTAGTCCTCGAGTTTTTGCAAGTTCGTTGCCTTCACAGTAATAGAGTCCAGGCTGAACAATAAACATACCCTCATGCTGAGTGACGTCCCATCCGCCAAGTTCGCCCGAGCTACTATCACCGATGTGCAGGCGACTATCCCTGAAGAGTCCGTCAGTGGCAAGCATGTACACGTCTTTTCCACACATCCCATTATTGGCGGCACACAGACTGCTGTCATGAACTCTCCCCATCATCTTAGAGCGTGTAAGTGCCGTGATAAGTGACGCATGGATCGGATTAGCGTACGGTGCATGACCGACACTCTGAGCCGTTTTCCCGTACAGCGAGTTCATCCCCAACTTCAGGACTTTACCCTTACCGGTTTTGCCGATCCTTTTACGTTCCTCGTACAGTGGGGTCAGGAAGTCGAACGGCTGACAGTCACACTTGCGTTCATAACGCCAGTACCGTTGTACTCGAAACGTTTGGTGGATTGCCTGATCGACTTCGACTGACCAGTACCATCCGTTGCCGTTCGCAGGAAATCGGATAGTCCCATTCTTGCTTCTCACAGGCAGTCCGTACAACCATGCTTCGTCGTGAGCTTCAAACTGACCGTATCCTAGCCACAAGTCTTGTCCTCGTTTCATCTCCATTCCCGGAGGCTGTCCATCGATGAAGTCGAATTCTCCGTAATACCATTCGCCATGAATCAGGCACGGAAGCTCTTGCATCGCCGCCGGATACGCCGAGTTGATATCCGACTGAACCACCGGGTTATCGATCTGTCCGGTAGCGGTCACCTCGAAACGACCGCCATAGTACGAGTCGTTGGCATCATTCCATAACAACGGCGGAATCTTCTCCGACGCTTGCAGCACCTTTCGCTTCGGGATCTTATGCTTCCGCATCATGGCTGTCGCCAAACATCCCGGCCCCTGCCAACTAGACGGCATGTATCCAGCATCCCGACAAGCCTTACGGAACTCCGCCATCAACTCGCCAAGCAACCTGATCTCAAGCCCGTTATACTCACGAATCTCGTCAGTCATCCGCCCGAACTCGGCACGAAGATCCTTCCCCCGCCGAATGTCTTCACGTTCACTCTCTGTCCCGATACCCCAGTCATCGAGAGCCGTCAAGAATCGGCATTGGAAGAACGAGCCGGTATCGTTGATAACCGTATAAGGACCACTGCTGCCCTTCCGCACTCGCAGCTCTTTCCGGGGGATATAACCGACCCAGTAACCCTTGCCGACGTCCACTGTTCCGCGAGAAGATTCACTAACAGGTCGGTCCAGTACTCTTTCAAGAATATCCGTAGGCAGGTTGCGCAGAATATGTGTCGTGTCGTAATCGAAGAAGTAGGACACATACAGCGGCCCCCTGGGCAGTGTGGCGAGGAACTCCAAGCATTCCCATGTCGTCAACGGTTTACCAGTCTCCAGCACATGGTCTCCGGCGCGGAGTAGCATGTATGAGTGGCTGAACCGGTCGTCAGACAGATTGCCGCCCTCTCCGTCAACACCTACGAACGGGCGGACAACGTTTGTGGTAAGTTCTTGCCGACGCTTCTTACGTCGTCGGTGTTCGCTTGATCGCCGGTTCTTTCGGTCGCGTTCCGGCTGTGTTGTCAGGAACTCTGTGGAGAGTCCGGCGAATGGATCAGCCGAATCCGCCGTGGTACCAGTCGAATGCGTCGGGCCATGCGCTGCGTCGTCCTGGGCCGTGGTAGCGTTTCCAGATGGTTCGTCCGGGCTTGACGTTGCCTTGTTCATATTCTCGCCCCACTTGGTAACGTAACTTCAGTTTTTCGATCACTGATTCTGGACGTCGTTCGGCTAATACTCGTTCAAGGTCTTCTTTGGGGATGTCGTCGTTCTTCTTCAGCCAGTACTTTAAACGTCTACGAACGTTCTCTTCTTTACGGCTCTCTTTGTGGCCGCGCGCTCGTGATGGGTTGAAAGAGCGGCCCTCTCGGGCCGCTCTCTCTCGCTCTCTCTGGACTCGTCTCGCGTATTCTGCCCGATAATCCCGGGGCTTACGAGCCACCGGTTACCGTCACTTGCCGGCAGTCTCGGCAAGCTCGCCCTGTACCGGCTGAAGGAACATCGGGTAGTACCCGGCAGCAGTCGGCTCAGGCTTCTGATAGGGCAGTACACGAACGCCAGGGATACGGCCCCGACGTTGGAGATTGAACAGTTGTGCCATGACGGAGTGGGAACCACTCGCGTACATCTTGGATACGTTCGTCTTCAGGTTGACGGCCTTCACGGCGAAGTAGTACCCGAGTCCCTGCTCATACCGCGACTGACGCGGAGTGATCTCCAGGACTTCCAGCGGTTCCCCGAGAGCTTCCCGGAAGCTGAGCAAGCTTCCCTCGGAGGCTGCCCACAGGTCGTCGTCGGTCTCGGCGCGGAGGATGTTCTCCAGGATTCGGTTCGACGCTTCCTCAGCCGTGTCGAGCGACAGTTCCGGAGAGTTTTCCAGAGTCGCGATGAAATCCTCAACGGTCATGCCTGTGAGTGTGACAAGTTCGGTCGATTTGGCGTCAGGTGACTTGGCCATGGTCGCACTGCCTTTCCCTCGTTGATACGGCAACGGTTAAGAAGAGTTCGGCGGCACTTACCTACTTGACATGCACGGTACTAGTCCGGGCTAGTAGCCACTCTTGTGGCATTCACCGTGAGGTTTCCCGAGATGTATTCGGGTTACCGCCGAACTCCCCTACCACTCCGGACCCCATCTTGGTACTTCGTGGTGATCTGACCTTACGCCCTGTAGTGGTTGTGGTCAACCCCCCAATACTGTATACCCCCTACCGGTATATGGTGTAGACCAGTTCGTGTTAGAATATATGTGTGCGTCCGCGCACGCCTTTGTGACTGACTCCGGTCAGCCGCGCCCCGGTGAGAACGTCCTGACCCTCCTGTGTGGGGACGTTCTCACCGGGGTCCCTCGTCTATTCACAGGAGGAATGATGACGACTCCGCCGGAACCCACTCCGACTCCACCGCAGACCACGGAACCGTGGGCACCGAATACGCGTGACGAGTGGGTGGACATGATGTCCGACTCGTTCGTGAAGGCCAACGAGAAACTGAACCCTCCCCCCGCGCCTCCGGCCGACGTCCCCCCGGCAAAGAAGACGACCTTTGCTGACCTCTTGCTCGGCCGAGCGAAGACGAATGACTGATGTCAGAGGACCCGTTCTCAGACGTTCCGGCGCCAGTTCTCATTGACGATCCGGAACCACAAACGTGGGAGGATCGCCCGCCGTCTGACGAACATCTCTGCGAGTCCTGCAATGATCCCATCATCCGCGACCCGGGAGCCAAGGGCCGCTGGCCGAAGTACCATCCTGACTGTCGTCCTTCCAAGAAAACCGCATCCAAGAGCGCCACGAGTGCGCGGACGAAAGCTGAACGCGAAGCTGACGAGATTCTGAAGGTGTTCACAGCGGGTGCAGCACGTTCCGCACTGTTGGTCTCTATGATCGATCCGTATGACGGCATGGTCGTTATGATCGGAACGAAAGAGATCGGCAAGAATCTGCGTGGACTTCTCATCCGCCATGACTCGTGGCGTCGCGAACTTCTGTCAGCGTCCGAAAGCGGCAGTGTCATCGGCCTAGTTGTCGCCGTCATGCTCACAGTGCTGCCGATTCTCGCTCATCACAAGATCCTTCCTAACGAGAAATTACGGGCAATCCTTGAGCAGACTCCGCAAGCACTCGTGAAGCTTAACGATCGTCTTGATAAGGGTGCTGACGAACTTGCGGAACAACTCTCGAAGATGCACGAGGATCGTCAGAAAGAACGTGCCGAGAAAGTCTCTCAGAACGGGACGGGAAACGTCCATCGTTTGAGAGACGTTAATGACAACTAGGCCCCGTATCTACCGCTACCCTGTAGTCCCATGGGATCGTCTTCGCGACATGATTACATGGACTCAGGGACAGCACGTTATTTGCGTGGGCGGTACAGGGTCAGGTAAATCCACCCTAGCCGGAGAACTCTTACCACGACGTAGTCATGTCGCCGTCTGTGTCTCCAAGGGATACGACGAGATTTTCGACACAGCGTACTACAAAGACTATGTCACTTATCACAGTTGGCCACCCAAAGAGAAAGATAACCGTGTACTAGTTTGGCCATCCAATGGTAAGACTACCGGCGAAACACGTGCGATCAAATACGATGTGTTCTCGAAGATGTTTGATCGTATCCTGCTGCACACGGGGGGATGGTGCATCAGTCTCGACGAGACTCACTATCTCTCCGAGACACTTCGTCTCAGCAAGCACATTGTAGATCTAGAGGAACAAGGCCGTTCCCATCACATCTCTCTGTGGGCGAATACTCAACGTCCGGCCGGCATTCCTCTCGCATGTTACACGAACGCATCCCATGGATTTTTCTTCCTCACTCAGGAAGACTATGACGTTCGCCGTCTAGGTTCCATTCGCAACCGTCACACATCCGCGAAGGAACTCATGGCGAACATCGAGCATCTCGGATTGCATGAGTTCGTGTACATCGATCGATACGGCAAGATTCCGCCGTGTCGATCTGTTGTCAACATCAAGTCTCGGACCAGTATGACCAAAACCTCAGGAAAGGTTTCTCGATGAGTCTTCTGGATCATCTCAAGTTCGATCCGCGTTCTGTTGAGAACGATGTGAACAAGGCGCTGGCACTTCTCAACGAGCTGGGCCATCACGTCGCTAATTCGGCGGAAATGGCTGGCCCCGATCTGACAGCCGGTCTCCGTAAGCTCGTCGAGGCGAAGGACTGTTTCCTTCGCGCAGCGGTCGACGTCAAGGACGGATTCACTCAGGAAGGGACGTCAAGCGATGTCTCCCAGTAAGCCCCAGGTCATCGAGAGCGGCACCTACGCCGCGAGCAATCATCGGCTGGTCACCCACTGGCCTGCCCCCGACAAAGACGGCGACGGTCCCGAGGTCTACGACATCGGCCCGGATGGGTCTCGTAACCTTCTGACCGATCAGGACGGCAATGTCATTCACGAGTACGAGCCGCCCGAGGGTTTCTCGGAGATGCATAGCTCCGATAACACGTCCTACTACGTTCGGATGGACGATCGTCACCGGATCATCCGGAATAACAACGGTGAAGCGGTGGTGATCGCTCCCGGTCAGACTCTCGTAGAGCATCCGGACGGCACTATCGAGTATCTGAATGACGATTGGGAGCGTCGCGCGTTTCTTCGCCATCACGAACTCAAAGTGAGTGGCGAGTCGGTTGAGTCTCCTGCTGAGGAACCGGCGAGTACTTCCAAGTCCACCGCGTCCGCCGGATCAAAGAAGGGATAGTCATGCACCTTCACTTGTCACTGATGCACGCGATTGTGACCATGTGTGAACTCATGCTGGTTCTGATCCCTCTCAAGCTCATCTCCGCGAACTACGTCGGCAAGTACACGCTTGCCGACGCGATCTACGGCGTTCTGTGAGAAAGGCCGACCAGACATGACCGCACCCGTTGCCCGACAGTCACGAACGGCAGCCCCGCAGAAGAAGTCTGCGGCACCGACCGTCCCGTTCCCGGTCGCAAGTCTTCGCCGCAACAGGCAGGCATTCGACACGGGTAACCTCGCACTCGGACAGAACGTGTCCGCCATCGAGATCCCTGCCGCCGGCGGTTTCCTCCGGTGGATCGAAATGGACATCACCGGTACATCGGCCGGTAACTCGGCGGCGGTTGCGTATCAGGCGGACGCGCCTTTCAACGCGCTCTCGTTCATCGAGTTTCTTCCGCCGTCGGGAGACCCTCCGATTGTCCCGCACACTGGCTACCAGTTGTATCTCTGGAACAAGTACGGCTTCTTCAGCCAGTCTCCGCCATTCGCGGACCCACGTCGTGACGTGAACTACTACGCTCTTTCGTCAACAGGTGCGAACGGCGGTTCGTTCCACTACACCCTTCGCCTGCCGTTCGAAATCGATCCGCAGTCTGGGTACTGTGCCATCACGAACAGCGCCGCGAACAAGTCTTACCTTCTGAACCTGATCGTCAACACTTCCGGTAGTATCTATTCGACTGCCCCCACAGTCGCTCCCACAGTGCGTGTCATCGGCGAGATGTACTACTGGGATGAACCGTCGTCGGAAACGCGTCAGGGAACCTCTCAGGCACCCGGGCCGCTGGGTCTCGGTTCGTTCTCACAGCTTCGTCTCGACACTCCCCCGCTGACGGCGGGAGACAAGTATGTGAAGGTCAACAACGCTGGTCCGGTCATGCGACAGATCGGATGGGTTCTTCGTACTTCCGGCTCGTCTCGTACCGGTGTCGCGGCGGCGGACATCCCCCTCGTCTGGGACTTCGTGTTCAACACTCGTGACCGATTCCTCGTCACTGACACGCAGCTCGTGTCGGACATGGCGGAAGCGTACGGGTATCAGCAGGGAACGGGCGCACAGCCTACTGGTCTGGTCGGTACCGCCGCTGGCGGCATGGTCGCCGGTCAGTGGGGAGGCGCTCCCGCCTACGATCTCGCGAACGGTCTCGACACATCGGTACGATTCTTGCCGTACTTGAATGACTTCGCGGGAATCAATCCGATGAACCCCCGCTCTCAGTACCAAGTCACGGCGGACGCCACACTCACGCAGATTCGTGGGATCTCGTTCGGGGCATCGGTCGCCACGATGGAAGTTCTGACGAACCTCGTTCGTCCGTCGTCGGCGCAGGGTCTCTATCCGCCGCTGCGAGTCTGAGGAAGGACTGTAACAGATGGAGTTCGAAGGTAGTTTCGGCACTCAGATCGCTGAGGAAGGGCTTGACCTTTCCGACCATGCGGGGGCGGTTACCGCGTCCAATCAGGCTGCGGCTGCTCAGACTCAGCCGGCACGAATGCTGGTGTTCGCGTGGCTGTTCTTCCTGGGTTTGTACTGGCTTCTCGGATACTTGTTCCGTGGCCGGACTTCGTGAGGTGAGGTGACATGAACATGCGTATCGCGCTCCCGTTGTGGTTGCTGGCACTCGTCGTCGGTTTCTTCGTGTGGAAGAAGTACAAGGCGGCATAGTGAACAACAAGGCGGTGTTCGTCTGGGCGGTTGTGGCAATCATCGCGATTGTCACAACATCCCTGACGATCATCGAGCTGACGGCTAAGAACCCGACGCCTCTTCTCGGACTGGTCGGAACTGTCGTTGCGCCTACTATGCTGACACTTCTCAACCTTATCCGAACTAGTCAGGTCGCGGATAAGACTGATCAGATCGAAACTAAAGTCAACGCCATTCACGAAGAAGTACGCTCATCTGAGGATGATGACAATGCCCAGTGACAACATAGAGACATGGCTTGGATGGACAGGTCTAGGTCTTGGTGTAGTCATCGCCTACGCGGCCTACAAAGACGTAGACGTATTCGGCGCTAACGGCATCATCGGCTCGACACTCAAGAACGGGATCATCCCGCAAGTCACCAAACTACCGAAGAAGTCGTCCGGAGGAAAGACAGGGATTCTCCCAATCATTCCAGGTCTTCCGATCCCGATACCAGTCCCAGGATCGTTGACCAAACCTCCGCCGACAGGTACACCATCAAACCCGGTGAGAAACGCATGAGTACATCACGTGACTTGCATCCGCCGTCTGACCCGACGCCGAAGGTTGTCACAAAGAAACGTACGGTCGATATTCATCCGCCGACCACGCAACCGAAAACAGCTCCAAATTCCACGCCCGCGCCCCCTCCGGCGACGTCAACTCCGGCACCTACGGGTGAAAGTTCCACACATGTGGGCAGTGTGTTGGGGACGTCCGGGGTCATCATCGCTTCAGTGGTGGTCATGGTTGGTACGACTCTTGTGGTAGAAGCGGCCGAGGGTCAAGTCACCATGGGGCCGATTGTGTTCGGTTTCATGCTCGGATCGGCCCTCATGCTCATCGGGTTCGTGTCCGCACCGCTGGCCAGGATGCTGGCAATCATGGGAGTCGTCGGCACACTCGTGACACGTGGCGCGGACATCACCAAGATTCTCGGCGGAATCAGGGGGGCATGATGGCCAACCTCACTACGGAAGCCCCGGGAGTTCAGCGAGTCTTTCCCATTCTCATGAGTTGGGTGGTGTTCTTCCTGGCACTCGCCACCCTGTCACGACTGCTGATGGAAAAGACAACGTCCAGTCTCATCAGTGGAGCATTCGGGGCACTCGCCAAGTTCTATCAGGGCGTGAACACCAGTCAGGGCGGACAGATCGGCGGAGGATTAGGACCACCGGTCGCCCCGCCCCACGCGATTCGATAGACAAACGGAAGGTGAACGTCCATGACCTCTATTCTTGCTGGACTTCTCGCCAGCATCGGACTTGCGCTCGTTCTGACCGCACTCGTGCTTCCCAACCGGCAAACGCCGCAAGTCATCACGGCAACCACGAACGGTCTCGCCAAGCTTTCCGAAGCGGCACTCGGCTACCAGGTGTGACACAACTGAGATGAAAGAGAGACGCCCATGACCGCTACAGGGGTATGGCGTTATCTGCCCACCGGAACAACCCCCAACGAACTGGCGGACGGCGCTCTTGACCAAACGGGCATCCCTCCGGCTCCCATTCGCACCGATCTTCCCGGACCCGGTGGCGCTCCCTGGTACGAAGGATTGGAAGATCCGGAGGCGAATTGGGTTCCTTATTTCCTACAGTCACCGGACCCAAAGTATCCTGACGAATCCGTAGGAGCGCTCCCGATCGTCGGCGCATATGACGGCGCATACCGCACGGTTGGTTCGGTACAGGCGTGGGGTCACGAACCCTCAGGAGGTCTTACCGGGGATCAGGCGTACGGACGCATCATGCGTTTCCCGGTGAACTCGGTTGGACGGTACGACGCTCACGGCGTCAAGACTGGCGACTATCGTGATGAGTTGGCCGCTGCCATTGCGTACAACGGTCAGGGAGAGGTCACAGAAGCCGAATACACGACGGAGCTTCTGTTGCTTCCCGGGGTGTATCACTGATGGCTGACGAAGGACTCTCCGAGGAATTCAACGCTAAGGTCGGTGGGATTCCCGTTTGGGCTATTGGCGCTGGCGTTGTGGTGTTGTTCGTCGTTCTCTACGAATGGCGGAAACGAGCGGGCGGAGGCGGAGGCGGAACGATGCCGAAACCGGCCAGTAATACCGTTGACCCCAGTGTCACCGACCCGAACGCTATCGACCCTACAACCGGGTTGACGTACGCCCAGGAAGCGGACCCGACACAACAGCCATTCCCAACGGGACCGATTGATCAGTACTTGGCGAACAACCCGACGTCGAGTGCTTATCCGGTCGGGTTGCCAGCACAAGGAACTCCTGGTCCGGTCACGAATGAACAGTGGGCACGACTGTCGGCAGACTATCTGATCGCCCACGGTAGTGTGCCGACCGATGTTGAGACAGCACTCGCCCACTATGTCAACGGACAGACGTTGAGTGTTGTCGAGCGAAGCATCGTTAACTTGGCACTCACGGCGTTCGGGTCGCCACCGGAAGGCGTCATCCCCTCGGGCGGAACTACTACCACAACTCCGCCGCCAACGACTCGCGGCACGCCATTACCTGCCGACCAACCGACATACACTTACACGGTCAAGGCTGGCGACACCATGCGGGCTATCGTCCAGAAGTGGACGAAGGATCGCAATAACGGGGTTGCCCCTGGTCCGCAACAGATCAGCGACAACCTAAGGACTGTGTACTACTTCAATGACTTCCTGAACGGTCGCGAGGTGCAAGCTGGCGACGTCATTACTCTCCCGCAGAATCAGGGAGGGTATTACTGATGGCTGTCCCCCAGTTGGAAGAAGGCGCGGCGTTCGCTGTCGTTGGACTTGCCGTCATCAACACCATGTCGTTGTATCGGGATGCGGCACCGAAACTGAGTGAACTCCGCAACACGTCACGAGACGATTTTAAATGTCGACAGATGATGATGGACGCGGACTTCTTCGGGGGTCTTGCAGTCGTACTCATCGGGGGAACGGCGGCACTGTTGACGCGACGATTGTATCCGTTGGTTATCGCCGCTGGCGGATTGCTGTTGGTTAGTCTATACTACCGAAGCGTTCTCAAGAGCGCGACACCAGACGAAATCACAGGAGGAACGAACGATGAGTAACGTCGACACTGACATGCCAGCCCCGGCGGACGTCAACACCGAGGCTGGCGTCCGACTGAGGATCGCAAACGTTGAGGCTCAGGCGCGAACGATGACGGACCGGGAACTGTTGGAAGCTGTCTATGTCAAGCTCGACTTGATCGCGATGTGGCAGAAGAACGCCACGGACATCGTGACGAACATGACGGCACAGTTCAAGGATCACCCCATCCTGAGCATGTTCGGCTCGTAACGCCATGTCCGGACCGGGTGGAATCCCTGACGCTGACTGGGCGCTCGCTCAGCAGTATGGGAGTCTGTATGGTGTTGATCCGCTATTGCTTGTGGCTATCGGCATTCATGAGACGGGTTGGGGGACTACCGGTCTCGGACGGAAAGGGTTGACGCTGGGTGTCGGAGCATTTGATTCAGGACCCACCTACAAATGGGCCGGCACTTCAGCACAACTCCAGGAGGGAGCTAAACTACTTGCCCAGCATGGCGTCAAGTCTGTCGCAGACGTCCGCACTGGTAAAGCAACTTTCTGGGCTACAGATCCCGATTGGGCCAGTGCGGTTGCGAATGAGTACGATAAGCTCTCTGGCACGACTTCTTCCGGTCTCAACGCGGAAACGGCTGGTTTCACGACTGGTGCGACGAGCGTTGTCAAAGCACTCACCAAACTAGCCGATCCTGAGTTTTGGCGTCGTATCGGTAAGTTTGTGTTAGGGTTTGCTGTGGTCGTCATGTCGATTTGGTTTCTCATTCCCAAGAACGATCGGGGAGAAATTGAACGAGCTGCGGTGACCATGGTATGAGCGACGCGCGAAGTGACATCGTAGGATGGGCCGAGAGCCAGCAAGGCAAGCCGTATCAGTGGGGCGGTACGGGACCGAAAGGATTCGACTGTTCAGGATTGACGTCACAGTCATACAAGAACGGTGCGGGGATCTCGATACCTCGGACTGCCGCTGAACAACAGGGGGCGTCTACCAAGTTGCCGGCGGGTAGTTTGCAGCCGGCTGACCTGTGTTTCACCGGTACACCAGCCTATCATGTCGTCATGTATGTGGGTAGTGGACAGGTTGTCGCCGCCGACCATTCAGGAACATCGGTAAGGACACGGGCTTTCAACGCGAGCGAGTTCACGGGCGGATTTGGAACCTTCGGCGTGAGCGGAACCGGCGACACACTCATCGCTAACGTCGGATTCAATCCACTGGGTGCCGTCAGCCCCGCGTTCATGGGACTTGAAGGCGCTTACAACGCGCTGACTACGTTGACGAATCATCTGACCGACCCGGTATGGTGGAAACGTATCGTCATGGGAGCGATCGGAATCGTCATCGCCGCGTTTGCACTCGAATTCATTCATAAGGGGTTGTCGTCATGAACATCATTCCCGACCAGGAGATTGGCGAATATCAGCAGTACCCTGCCAACGTCGACGCGTTCGCAACACATCACAACCACCCGGGATGGGTTGAGACCATCCGCAACATGAAAGACTTCCTGAACGTACTCGAATACGCGGAACGGGAAGGACACCCAGGAGTCGCGGAGCTTCCCGAATTCCTTCAGAAGGCACTGCCACAGACCCGCCATGCTGTCAGTGTCGACGCGTTCAATCAGCCGGCCGACTCGTGGACTTCATCGGTGTTCACGTTGGGAGCCAATCCCGCGCAGATCATTCGGGAACGAGCGGACCGGTTGAGGGTCATCGTGTACAACTGGGGGCCAGGGATCGTATACCTGTCGAACGACAGCTCGGGCAACGTGCAGGGATCAATTCAGGTGGCCGTGAACGGCAACCGCGAGATCCGCAGTCGCGGGGCCGTATGGGCCGTGCCTACACTGGGGTCGTCACCGGTCGTTGATGTTCAAGACGAGTGGGGAATCTTGAGTTAGCATGCCGGTTCCCGAACAGCCACTAACACTGGTCGCGACACTGTTAAATGGTCTTGCTACTGTCACGTTTCCTAGCAAGCCCTATCGACGTGTCGCCACCCACGTCAACTTGACAAACCCGGTGGGTGGCGGAGTCGTCATCTATGTTGGTGGACTGGTCGCAAACACTCAAATATCGTCGTCGGATAACGGTAACAAGAACGACTACACCGTACCATTCAATGTACCAGCCGGACAGTCAGTGTATGTGCAATGGGTTGTCGCACCGACGCCAGTATCGTTGGCATTCGCCACGTTGTCCTGTGTACGGGAGTCACGATGAGCGCACTCGACGATCTATTGGCTACTTATAGTGGTGGGTGGACCAACCCGATCGTCAACTCGATTACCATCCCTACCGGCGCGACAGCAGGACAAACGCGAATCGTTATCGGAAGTGCGATACCTCCGTCATTGTCTCCCATCACCGTCTCTGATCGTAGTGCGTTGATCGGTACTTCACTCCGTGAAGCTATTCTGTTCTATTGGGGTAACTCTGGTGACGACTTTCACTTTATTGGTACAAGTGATAAGAGTAGTGCGACATGGAACCGTATCGTGTTACTCGGGTACTGTACTGGAACGGCTGTCGGCAGTGATGTGTACATTTCACAACTGTGGGAAGTTGACCTGGTCAACGCTGTCAGCGCCCTTGGGCTGTCGGGCTTTGTGCAAGTCGTCGACAATGACAGAGTCCCTGTCCAATTCTCAATGAACAACAACAGGTACTGGACTGGCGGCATCAACAGTCTACCGGACATCTTCACGTCGTTTAAAGCGCCCGACAATAGTAGTCACAGTGCTACGTATCCTATGGGCGCTACTCCGGCAATGTATCTGTTCGCACCATTCGGACCGGTAACTGTGGAGACAACAATCACCGGATGGGTAGGTAACTCTAACAGCGGTGTTTACAAAGTACTCCCGATCTTTGACGGTCAACGATTGGCATTCAGAGGACAATTCAATATCTATTCGACAACTAATGCCAACACCACGACCATCATCAACGTACGCTATCGAACAGGTGGAGCAATCAGTTTCGTCAACGATCCAATCGTCGCTAGTTGCAAGGGGCGTACCGGTGGACTCAACGACTACGCGACGATTACATTAGATCAATGGGTTTCAAACGGTGTTAATAACTTGAATGTTGGCGATCAAAGCGCTGCGTTCTTTTACTTGACAATGTCTACATCGGTCGGCGGCAACTCAAACCTGTTCGGCACCGCTGACGGCAGTGGGCAATCATGCTTCTACATTGAGGACCTAGGCATCTACGTGTAACTCAGGGAAGGTGTGATGTGACGCTATTCTATCCCGACATCTATCACGGCGACAGCAAGCGATATACCGGAGACAAGCCTCAAGTCTTGTGCGCCAAAGCCACAGAAGGCATAGACTTCGCGGACCCTGAGTATAGTCGGAATCGAACGTGGGCCGACATGAACGGCGTGTATTTCATCGCCTACCACTGGCTGCACGTCGGCAACGAACTTGAACAAGCGCTCTGGTGTTACATGCACGTCGGACCACGCGTCCCACTCATGCTCGACGTCGAAATCAGTAGAAACGATACGCCGGGGCTACCGAGTATCAAACTGTTCGTCAACGAGTACCGCCGATTGGGCGGCATCGTCAGTCTGGTATACCTGCCACATTGGTACTGGAACGGGTCACTGAAAGCACCTGACTTGACGTGGTTGACACGCAACGGACTCGGACTCGTGTCAAGCAACTACAAACCATACAGCGACGACGGACCAGGATGGGAACCATACGGCGGAGTAACGCCGATAGTCTGGCAGTACACGGACAACCAAGGTGGGATCGATTACAACGCATTCAAGGGCACTCTGAGCGAGTTCAAACGCATCACTAGCGGATGGGATACAGACATGTTCGACGACACAGACAAGGAACACTTGCGGCAAGTCTGGCAAGTGAACAGCGACGCATATGTTGATTCGAAAACCGAAGTTGGGTCGGACGAGGCTCTGTCCATCGGACACCAGGTGTACCAGATGTACGTGATGATGCAGCAAATGACTGCGGAAGTCGCTGGCATCAAATCGATCCTCGGGTCGCTTCAGTCCGGCGGGGCGACAGCCGATGAGATCGTGGATCAACTCGCGTTGAGGTTGGAACCTCCGCCGCGCCCTTGACATGCGCTCGCGAGTGTGAAACAGTAAGGGTGTTGGCGGGAGCGGTCCCGGAACCTTCCCGCCAACACCAAAGCATTCACCACAAGGGAAGGCGTGCATCATGGCGAACGTCAAGGAAGTCCAGCGGCCCCCGCAGGAAACGGCGGAGATCCCCGCACAGGAGAGCCAGACCGAAGAGGCAGCGGTCGACCAGACCGACCCGTTCGCCGCAGTCGAGGGCCCTCAGCGGGTCGTCCAGACGTGGCGACTCGGCGGCAAGCCGTGGGAAGACCACTCCCCGACCATCCGCAAGTGGGTCCAGGAAGCGTACAACAAGGACGCCAAGACGGGCTCCTGGTACACCGTCAAGCTTCCCAACGCGGAACTCACCAAGACTGCCGTTATCGAGCTGCGTTCCGCCTGCGCGTCCCACGAGCCCCGCTGGTCGTGTCGCATCAAGCAGGACGACGTGCCCGCGAACACCATCCAATTCAAGGTGTACGAGTACGAGCAGGTCACCCGGGGCAGCAAGACGGTCGACGAGTAAACCATGCAGCCCCTGAAAGACGTAGTGACCACGTGGATGGTGCGGCGACAAGCCGCATCATTCACCGGTCACCGAGCCAACCTCGATGAGTTCGTGGCCGTACACAACGCGATGACTCGTAAACTGGTAGCCGAGTTCGGTGTGCAAGACCCGGAGTTCTACACGGCCCTTGCCGAACTCGCTACGAATGCCGCAACCTTGACCGATCCTGCCGCGAAGCTCATGGTGAACGGGCGTGACGCCAAGAACGACTAGGGACATCGGGGGAAATTGATCCCTTTTCCGCAAGGGAAGGTGATCGTGTCTACCGAAACCGACATCGAACCTACCGACATCATTGAGACAGCCTTCAATGACAGCGAGACGTACGGACAGCATTCATTCGCAACTCAGATACGATCAAACTTGATGGGGGAGTCTGAGTTTGTAAAGCGGCATGACGAACCAACCGATGAATGGGTCCGTGACGACCTGAGGCAAGACTGAGCCTCCCTGAAAGACACGACAACCGGTCCGAGTCCCCCGCGTCGTGTCCGGCAACCCCCTTCCGAACTGTTCGCGGAAGGGGGTTGCTGTTGCTTGGAGAGTGTGATAGAGTGTAGATAACAACAGAGGGAAAGGCGAAGACTATGAAGCAAACGCAGATCCGTAACCTGTATTTCGACCCTGATAGTGAGCGTTTCGCGTGGGGACTCGACGGAGCACCGAACGGTAAGGCTCTGAAGCTCATGTGGATTCATGTAGAGGTCACCGTCACTATGGATCTTAGTGACATCTCCACCATGACGTTCCAGCTATTCGACTGCGTTCGCTTCCAGTCTGACAACTTGAGCGCTGCCGCGATTATCGCTCGTCAAATCTGCAAGGACATGGTCGACCCTCCGCTTACTAACCGGTATGGCCGTACGTTTACTGTGTGATAGAGTGTAAACAACAGAGGGAAAGGCGAAGACAATGCCCGAACGTACCTACCCCGTCGAACTCACCGAACGGCAACTCCGACTGATGCACCGAATCGCCAGGCTTCACCGCATCTCACTAAAGAGTGGAACTCCCGAAACATTGTCCGTAAGAATCATGGAATCTGTTGACACAGACAAGTTGATTACCATCCTTGAAGAGCACGTCTCTTCTTAACCTCCACCGTCTGGCCCCGCACCCCCACGAGTGCGGGGCCGACCCATGTCCGTCTACATGCGACACACCACACTGTCTACATGCGAC
>C688J18823_10000729_pt1 | contig 19477 bp, 19 predicted proteins | sample HopSoiMetagenom1_FD_18823 | JGI IMG/M metagenome (IMG submission 18823) | reverse complement strand
TTTTTTGGTTTCTTGTGGCTTAGCGCCGTTTCTTACGGTTAGCACTGCGCTTCGGGGCGGGTTTCGACTTGGCCTTTGAGGCCGCTTTGGGCGCGCCGGCCGGATATTCGCCGGCCTTCTTCAGCCGCACCGACCAATATTCCCAGGCTCGCGCCTGCGGCCGTGGCTGCAGGTTGCGGTCCCACGCCATCTTCGCCTCGCCGGCCGTGAGCGGGCTCAAGGCATGGCCCTGCGCCTTGCACATCAGTTGAAGCTCGGCGTTACGGACCGTGTAGATCGAGCGGAACACCAGCTCGATGATATTTTTCGCCGCGACCGTCGCGCCGTGGCGGCGCATCAGGACGAGCCAGTACGGACCAAGCGCGCGCGCGAGCGAGGCGCCTTCCTCTGGCTTCAGAACGAGCAAATTGGTGTCGCCGAACTCGTCGCGCGAGTCCCAGAACGGCACCTTCTCGCCGATCTGCGCGCCCATGTGGTAGAGCGGCAGGAGCTCCTCGCCGGAGTTGCAGAACGGCAGGAACGACATGTTGTGATGGTGCGCCACCGCGTTGACGTCCGGCCGCGCCTTGTAGATCTCACCGTGGATCACGAGCTCACCGTAGCCGCGTATGCCGTTCGGCAGCGGCGTAACCGGCTCGCTGTCGAGGGTGTATTCATAGATGTCGGAGGCCTCGACCACCTCGGGTGAGCGCGAGCGCGAGATCAGGTAACGGTCCGGTTTGGTCGGGTGCCGCATGCTGACATGGCCGAATGCATCGATGATGCCTTCATGGGAGACGACGCGATTGGCGACCGCGATGTCGTGCCGTGCTTGTGCGAGGGGGTCAGCCATGGCGTCTCCTTAAAACTCGAAGCCGAGCAGGTGATCGAGCGAGATCAAGCCGCCGCCGTTGATCAGGAAGTACAGCGCGCCGATCGCCCACATCGCCGGATATTCAAATCCCATCTTGTTCCAGAACCAGCCGTCGTACTTGCCATGATCGTAGGCGGACAGCGCCATCAGCAGGAACAGCGGCAGTGCCATCGGCCGCGTCAGCAGACCGAGCGCAACGCACGGCGCCGCGACGAACTGGGTCAGCACGGTGCCATAGGCCCAGAACCAGCCGGGTTTGAAGCCCTTGCGGTCATACATCGCGGCGACTGCGGGCACGCTGCTGATCGGTCCGCCGGTGCCCTTGAAGTAGCCGAGGCACATACGGAGGCCGTGCGGCACCATCGCCATGCCGACCGCAAAACGCAGCAGCGCCTCGACCCACGGCGCCAGCGCCGCATAGACGGCGCCGAGCGCGGGCACGAGCAGCGGGGTCTGGTTCATGGAGCGGCAGGCTATTCGGCAGCTTCGCTGGCGCGCGTTGCATAGCGGCTCGGCGGGCGGGGCAGCCCGAGATTGTCGCGCAAGGTTCGGCCGGTGTATTCGGTGCGGAACAGGCCGCGGCGCTGCAGCACCGGGATCACAAGCTCGACGAAATCGTCGAGACCGCCGGGCAGCGTGGGCGGCATGATGTTGAAGCCGTCGGCGGCCTCTTCGACATACCAATGCTCCATGTGATCGGCGACCTGCGTCGGCGTGCCTTTGACCACCATCTTGGCGCGTGCGCCGGCCACCACCTGCGCGATCTGGCGCATGGTGAGTTTGTCTTTCTTGGCGAGCTCGGTGACGTATTTGAACGTGCTCTGGCTGGCGTTCGACATCGGCAGGTTTTCCGGCAGCGGGCCGTCGAAGTCGTAGGGCGTCAAGTCGACGTTGCCGAGCACGGTGGAGAGGATCTCACGCGCCACCACCGGGTGCATCAGCGAGTTCTGGTGCTCGAACTTCTCATTGGCCTCCTGCTCGGTGCGTCCGACATACACCGAAAGCCCGGGCATGACCTTGAGATGATCGGGATTGCGGCCGAATTTCTCTCTCGCCCGTCCCTTGACCTCTTTGAAATAGGATTGCGACGCTTCGATCGTGAGCGGCGCGCCGAAAATCACCTCGGCGAACTTGGCCGCGACATCCATGCCATCGTCGGAGGTGCCGGCCTGCACGATCACCGGATGACCCTGCGGCGAGCGCGGCACGTTGAGCGGGCCGCGCACCGAGAAATGCTTGCCCTTGTGGTTCAGCGTATGCAGCTTGGCCGGATCGAAGAAATTTCCGCTCGCCTTGTCGCGCATGAATGCGTCGTCGTCCCAGCTGTCCCACAGCGCGGTGACGATCTCGGCGAACTCGTTGGCGCGCTCGTAGCGCTCGGCGTGGCCGTAATGGGCGTCGCGGTTGAAGTTGAGCGCCTCCGCCGCCATGCCGGAGGTGACGAGATTCCATCCCGCCCGTCCGCCGCTGATGTGGTCGAGCGAAGCAAACTTGCGCGCCACATGGAACGGCTCGTTGTAGCTCGTCGATGCCGTGCAGGTGAGGCCGATGCGGTCCGTCACGCCGGCCAGCGCCGAGATCAAGGTGATCGGCTCGAAGTTGGCGATGTACTGCGCCGACCGCGACAGCGCCTCCATCTTGGCCTCGCGCACGCAGACGTTGTCGGCGAGGAAGATCATGTCGAACTTGCCGCGCTCGGCGGTCTGCGCGATCTCGACGTAATGCTTGAAATTGATTCCGGCGTCAGCCTGCGCCCGCTCGTGCCGCCATGACGCGACATGGTGTCCGGTCGGATTGAAGAAGGCGCCGAGCCGGAGTTCCGCTTTTGGTCTTGCCATTCTGGCTCCTCGGCGCCGAATCTAGCCCCGGGCGCGCATGAGGCGCAAGGCGCGGGAGTTCAGGCCTTGCCGGCGATCGTCTCGGCGGCGCGCAAGCCCATGGTGGCCTTGATCAGCCCGCCGACGTAACCGGCATGCGGTCCGCCGTCGAGCCCGCCCACGGTGGAGCCCGCGGCGTAAAGGCCCGGGATCGCTTTGTTGTTCAGGTCGAGCACGCGGGCGTCGCCGTCCACCACGATGCCGCCCATGGTGTTGGTGATCGCCGCGCAGATCGGCATCGCATAAAACGGCGCCGTCTTGATCGGCCAGGCTTTGTTCGGCGCGTCGCCGCGCGCGGGCTCAAGCTTCTGCAAGGTGCCCTGTTCGATCGCCTTATTGTATTCGGCGACCACCTCGGTCAACCGCTCCGGCGCCAGCCCGATCTTGCCGGCCAGCGCGGCGAGCGTGTCGGCGCGATGCAGAGTGCCGCCGGCTTCGATCACCAGCGGATTGGGCGGTTGCGCGTGGTTGCGGCCGGGCGGGCCCTCCCAGATCGCATGGTCGAAGATGATCGTGGTGCCGAGCGGGTCGGGCAGGCGGGCGATGGCGTTGGAGACCCAGATGCCGCCCCGCGCCTCGTCGGTGAACCGTTGCCCTTCGGCGTCGATGACGATGCCCGCCGCGGCGAGATCGTCGGTCACCGGCCGCGGCCAGTGCTTGGTGCTCTGCATCGCATCGCGGTTGTGCAGATGGCCATAGAAATTGTTCATGCCGCCGCTCGGCGCGGCGCCGAGGCCGAGCGCCATGCGAAGGCCGTCGCCCACCGCGGTCCCGCCGTTTCGCGCCAGGAGCTTTTCCGGCGCCGGCGACACGCCGCTTTGGCGCAGCATGTCGAGGTTGGCCTGGAAGCCGCCGTCGGCGATCATCACCGACGGCGCGCTGATCTTCTTCACGCCGTCCGCCTGTTCCACCTCGATCTCGATGCCGCCGGAGAGGAGCGTCAGCGCCCGGGCGCGGCTGCCGCGCAGGATGCGGCCCTGGCGTTTCTGAAAGTTCGCCTCGAGCCGTTGCAGCGCGACGTCGCCGCCGTAATTCTGCCAGGTCAGGCCGTAGCCTGTTCGCCACGGTGGCGACAGCACGTTGGTGCCATAGCTGCCGAGATTGACCAGTTCGATGCCTTCGGCCTTCAGCCATTGCATCAGCCGGCGGCCGTCCTTGGCCACGGCGCGCGCCAGGTCCTTCCGGGCGAAGCCGTCGGTGGCTGCATCGATCTTGGCGCAGAGGTCGTCTTCCGGTGTGTCGAGGCCAGTGAAATTGATATGGAATGTGCCGTAGGCGTAGCGCGAGTTGCAGATGTATTTCTCTTCCGTGCTCTTCTCCAGCACCACGGCGCGCAGACCCAGTTGCGCCGCGCGATTGGCCGTGACGAGGCCGGCGATGCCGGCGCCGATGATGGTGACGTCGTATTCCATGCTTACAGCTCGAATATCCGGCGCGGCGTGTTGTGGATGTTCTCGATCCTGCCGTCCGGCCCGATCAGGAAATTGTCGCAGACGGTGACGAACAGCCGCGAGGTGCCGAAGGTCGGATGCAGGCCGATGTTCATGCTGGCGCCGAGCGCCATGTCCTCGTCGTGGCGGATCAGCGGCCGCTCGACCACGTCATAGCCCTGGCCGTGGCAATGCAGGCGCGGCTCCTTGTGCATGCCGTGCTTCTGCATGAAGGCATTGTGTTCGGCGAAAATCTCGGCGCAGGAAGCGCCGGGCTGCAGCATCCGCACCGTGTTGTCCTGCGCCTCGCAGATCACGCCGAACGCATCGACCAGTTCCTGCGGCGCCTTGCCGAGCACGAAGTAGCGCCCGACGTGGGTCATCATGCCACCCGGTCCGGTGTTCTCGCACTGGTAATAGATGACGTCGCCGTCGCGCATCGTGCGGCCCTGCTCGCGCCGGCCTCTGATCTGCGTCGGTTGGCCGGGCGGGGCCGAGGAGCCCAGCATGTAGCCGGTCTCGCTGCCGAGCAGGTTGCCGATATAGCCGCCGTAGGCCAGCAGCTCGAAGTCCTTCTTGCCGGCCTTGATCTGTCCCGACACCCTGGCGAGAATCTCGTCCTGCATCTGGCCGGCGATGCGAATGAGCTGGATCTCTTCGGCGCTCTTCTTGGCCTTAAGCGGATCGACGAGCCGCGTCGCGTCGGTGAGCGTCACGCCGTCGAGGAGCTTCCGCAGCGTGTCGCCGAAGCCGAACAGCATGTTGTTCCAGCCGACGATGCCGACATTGCGATAGCCGGCCTTCTTGATCTCGCGCGCAATGAGCTCCGCGTCATAGGGAATGCAGTAATCGATGGCCGGGAAACTCGCGGTCGGCAGCCATTTGCCGACGCCGCGCCACACCGGGTCCTCGCCCTCGAAATCGCGTTCGACGCCCATCGGGCCGTGGCTCACCAAAGTCATCAGCCCGTCGCGGGGAAAGATCACGGTGGCCGGATAGGAGGTGCCCATCGACACGCCGGTGAACCAGCGGAAATAGCCGCCGGTCCCGGCGAGGTTGTTGGCGCCCTGGATGATCAGCGCGTCGAGCTTTTGCTCCGGCATGGCCGCCCGCGCGGCGGCCCAGCGGCGCTCAAGCTCCTGGCTGGAGATCGGATTGCAGAGGCGTTCGTCGGACACGGCCTATCTCCTATGAGCCAGCGGGATGCACACATCTGTTCGCCTGGGCCGTCATCGCCCGCGAAGGCGCGCGATCCAGTAATCACCACCGTTGTTGTGGCGCAATGACGAAGCAATCCAAACTGACCTGACCTTAATCTATCCACCGCGAGGCCGTGAGTACTGGTTCGCCCGCCTTCGCGGGCGATGACGGCTGAGGATGTGTGCATGCAGTAGCGAGCTTTAATCCACTTTGGCGCCGACCTGCTTGATCAGCGCATCCCAGTGTTGCGAGTCGTGCTCGACGAGCTTGGCAAACTCGGCCGGCGAATCCGTCACGCGTTCGAAGCTGTTCTTCTCGAAGAATTCCTTCGACTGCGGCAGGTCCAGCACCTTGCTGACGTCGGCGTGAATCTTGGCGACGAGATCGGCCGGCATGTTAGCCGGGCCGAACAGCGCAAACCACACCGTGGTCGAGAAGCCCGGCACGCCGGCCTCGGCGATGGTCGGCAGCTCGGGCCGCACTTGCGCGCGCTTGTCGCCGGCGGCGGCGAGGATTTTCACCTTTCCGGTTTTCTCGTGGTCGGCGATGCTGGAGTAGTTGAGGAGCAGCATCGAGACGTCGCCGGCGAGCAGCGCCTGCGCGGCCGGCGCCGCCCCGCGATAGGGGATGTGCACGATGTCGGTGCCGGTGCGCTGCTTGAATTCTTCCATGCTGAGATGGGCATAGGTGCCGACCCCATAGGACCCGTAGTTCAAGGTGCCGGGCTTGGCTTTCGCCAGGGCGATCAGCTCCTGGACGTTGTTCGCCGGCACCGAACCATTGACGACCAGCACTGGCGTGCCGCGGCACAGCACGATGATCGGCGTGAAATCCTTGGCGCTGTAGCCGAGCTTGCTGGAGAGCGACGGGTTGGCCGTGATGGTGGCGTCGGAGGTGACCAGCAGGGTGAGCCCGTCGGTCGGCGCGTGCGCCACCGCGATGGCGCCGACCGAGCCGTTGCCGCCGGCGCGGTTGTCGACGATGACGGCCTGTCCGAGCTGTTCGGTCAGCCGTTGCGCGACGATGCGGGCCATGGTGTCGGTCACGCCGCCGGGCGAGGTCGGCACGATCAGCCGGACCTGGGCGCTCGGATAGGTCTGCGCGTCCGCCGCTCCGCCGAGGGCGAGCGCGGTAACGACGGCAGCGATGGCGATACGGAGTCCCGGCATGGTCATCCTCCTGCTAACGCGCGCTGGCGGTGCCGAGCACCGGGGTGCCGATGCCGAGCGGCTTGGCGTCCACCAGCACGAACGCGACACGGGCGTTCTTGCCGCTGCGGTTGGCCCAGGCGTGGTAGGTGCCGCGCTGGACCATGATGTCGCCGGCCTTCAGCTTCACAGTCGAGGCGTCCATGTCCATCTCGATCTCGCCGTCGATCACGATGACGTAGTCGATCGTCTCGGTGCGGTGCATGTGCGGATGATTGCCGGGCGGGAAGTCGATCACGCAGAATCGCGTGCCGTTCGGCGGTGGCGGCGTGCCGACGATGCGGGCGCCCATATCCTCGATCTTTTCTCCGATCGGCATGTCCGCCGGGTTCTGGTCGGTGATCCACATCAGGGTGGAGCGGCCTTCGGTGCCCTTGGCGTTGGTGGCGGGCGCATCGATCAGCACCTTGGCAACGTTGTTGGCGTCATGCCCGGTGACGACGCGCCGGACCGGCGGGAAGGTTTTCCAGACTTCAGGTGCCATGAGGATCGGTTCCTTTGTTTATGCAGCGGGCCGCGCGACGTTGATCATGCCTTTGAGATCCCCTTTGAGGAAGCAGCGCATGTTGTGCTCCAGGATCGGCATGGCGAGATCGACATAGGTGTCGCAGAAGCCGCCCTGATGGGTGGTGATGATGACGTTCTCGAAATCCCAGAACGGATGATCGGGCGGCAGCGGCTCCTGGTTGAACACATCGAGCGCCGCGCCGGCGATCTTCTTGCCGCGGAGCGCCGCCAGCAGGGCATCCTCGTCGACCACGCCGCCCCGCGCGACATTGATGAAATAGCTCGTGGGCTTCATCGCCGCGAACACCTTGGCGTCGATCATGTGATGGGTTGCCGGCGAATAGGGCGTCAGCAGCACCAGATGGTCGAGCTCGGGCAGGACCGTCAGAAGCTCGCCCATCGGATGCACGCGATCGAAGCCCGCGACCTGGCGCGGCGACGACGTGATGCCGACGACCGTCATCCCCATCGCCTTGCACTTCGGCGCCAGCGCTTCAGCGATCACGCCGATGCCGAGGATGCCGACGGTTTTGTCGTGCAGGAGCTTGGCCGGCCAGCGCCGCCATTGATGCTCGTCCTGCGCGCGGATGGCGCCCGGCAGGTTGCGTGACAGCGCCAGCATCGAGGCCAGCGCCGCCTCCGACACCGGCGCGCCGTGGACGCCGTGCAGGCTCGTCACCGTAACGCTCGGTTTCAGCGCCGGCTGATCGGTGATGCCGTCGAGCCCGGTGCCGAGCGCCTGCACCCATTGCAGCTTGGCGGCGTTGGCGAGGTCGAGCTTGAGGTTCTTCACCTGCTGTCCGAAGGTGAGCAGCATGTCGGCTTGCGGCAGCGCTGCGACAGCCTTGTCGGCCGTCGAGACCACGTCGATGCCGATCTCCGGAAACTTCTGCGACAGCCTCGCGCGGTACTGTTCGGTGACGTCAGGCGGGAGCGTCAGAAGAATGAGCAGCCGGGGCATGGACGGTCCTGGATTGCAACGGAAAGCCCCGGCGACGGGATCGCCGGGGCTTGTTTTTAGCCCATTCGCCGCGGTGCCGTCACGCTCACTTCAAGCGCTTGGCCGCGTCCTGGACCAGGCTGAGGTCGGTGTATCTCGACACGTCCATCGGCGCCTTGATGAAGCCGAGCTGATGCGTCAGGTCGATGTTGGCCTGCAACGCCTTGAGGTCCGGCAGCATGTCCGGGTTGCGATAGTAGTCCTTCTTGGTGAACAGCCAGTCGAAGCGCTCCGGCGGCGCCTTCATCATCTTGCCGGCGATCTCGGTCACCTCCTTGTGGTTCTTCGGGTCCATGAACCAGCGCTCGATGACCAGCATGTCTTCCATGAAATCGACCATGGCGGCGCGGTTCTTGTCGGTGAAGGATTTGCGCGCCGCCCAGATGATGAACTGCGACACGCCGACCGCGTCGCGGCTGGAGAACAGCGGTCGTGCGATCTGCTGGAGCTGCGGATCGAATGAGAACGGCAGCACGTAAGGCGCGAGATCGACCTTCTTCTCCTGCAGCATCGCCTTCATGGTGGGAAACGGCGCCTCGACGATGGTGTAGTCGCGCTTGTCTTCGAGGCCGTGCTTCTTCAGCATCGCACGCGCCGCGATGTCGACGGCGCTGCCGGCCGCGTTGGTCGCGATGATCTTGCCCTTGAGGTCCTCGACCTTCTGGACCGGGCTGTCCTTGAGCACCGCCCACTCGTTGGTGGCATAGCCGGTGACGCCATCCTGGAACTCGTCGGCGATGACGCGCAGGTCGTCCATGTTGGCGTTCTGCACCGCCAGCGGAAACGTCGAATAGGCAAGATTGGCGATCTCGAGCTCGCCGGCCGCGAGCGCCGTCATCATCGGCGGCGTGCCGGCAAAGCGGACCGACTCCAGCGTGTAGGACTTGCCGAGGTGCTTGGCCAGGTCCTTCTTCTCCAGCACGATCGACGCCCAGTTCGACACCGGGGCCACCCAGGCCATCCGGATCTTGACCGGCTCGGCTTGCGCTGTGCCGAGCGCCATTGTTAAAGCCATCGCGGCCAGCGCGAATTTCAGCAAGCGCATGAAGTCCTCCCGTGAATGATCTTCGTTGCCGAAAATAGACCATCCGCGGGCAGGGCGTGGCAAGTGGCGTCCGTGACGCAGCCGCCGAAGCGTGCCGATTAATTGTGCTTTTTGGCGTTGTCGGCGATCACGCTCGCCATGCGCGATTGGACCTTGGGATCGAAGAAGGGATCGTCCAGGTCGTGGGGACGTTCAGCGCTAGGATCGTGAACGATGACCTTCGGCAGAGTGGATGCGCGAGTGGGATCCTGTCCGATGATCGCGCACCAGAATTGCCGAATCGTCTGGGAAAGGCTTGTCACGGCGCGCGGCCAAAAACTTTAAATCGTGAAACCGGCGCGCCGAGGCGCCGGCTGGCTGCAGCAGATGACGGCAATGGTGGTGGCCAGCACTAGGCTCGATGCGATGGCGAGGTAGGGTGTCAGCAGGAATGCTTCCATCAACATGGCGCTCTCCGACAGTTGGTTGCCTTGCCAACGGTCTGTCGAGTCGTTCGTTCCAAAGTTTTTAGTTAACGCGCGTTAACCATTGTGGCTGCGCAATCAAACGCCGGTCGGCTCGTTCGCCTCCTGGTGCCAGATCAGCAGCCGCCGGCGCAGAATCGCCATCGCCTTGATCAGCACGTAGCCCACGATGGCGATCTCGACGATGCCGGCGAACACGCCGCGCGAATCGGCGAAGCGCGACGCCGTCATCATCGCGCCGCCGAGGCCGTAGCCGCCCATCAGCATCTCGGCCACCACCGCGACGATCATCGACAGCGGCAGCGCGACCTGCAGCCCGGTGAGAATTTGCGGCAGCGCCGCCGGCAGCACGATCTGCCACATCAGCTCGCGGTCGCTCGCCCCCATGTTGCGCGCCGACCAGATCAGCTCGCGCTCGACGCCGCGGATGGCGATCAGGGTCGCGGCGATCACCGGGAAGATCGCGTCGATCACGATGATGGTAATCTTGGAGACGTCGTAGACGCCGAGCCACAGGATCACCACCGGCAGGAAGGCGATCTTCGGCATCGGGAAGCCGACCGAGACGAGCGGATCGAAGAACCAGTTGGCGATGACGTTCCGCGACATCGCCGCCCCGACCAGGATGCCGCCGACCATGGAGATCAGGAAGCCGACCATGGCGCGATAGACCGTCAGCCCGGTGTTGATGGCGAGGTCGCCCGACACCGCGTCGGCCCAGATGCGCTCGATCACCGAAGTGAGCGACGGCAGCACGAAGGGGGTGAACTGCCCGCTTCGCGCCAGCCCCTCCCAGGCGACGATCAGCGCGACGATGGAGAACACGCGCGCAAAACCCCACAGCAGCGTCGACGCCAGCGACGGCGCGGGCGCCTCCAGCGTATGGTCCGCCGTCACGGCGTCTGTTCGCGCCATTGCAGCATCCGGTTCATCAGCATCTGGTAGCCGCGGTCGGCGGCGAAGCCGAGGAACGCGACGGTGAGCACCACGGCATACATCGCGTCATACGAGCCGTTGGCGCCGAGAAAGCCGATCAGATAGCCGAGCCCCTCGCGCGCCACGATCAGCTCGGAGCTCACCAGCAGAATGAACGACAGCGCCAGCGCGGTGCGGATGCCGTTCAGCAGCTCCGGCAAGGCGCTCGGCAGCACCACGTCCCACAGCATGCGCAGGCGATTGGCGCCCATGCTGCGCGCCGACCACACCAGCGTCTGCTCGCTCGAGCGCGCGCCGTTGAAGGCGCCGATGGTGACCGGGATCATGCAGCCCAGAAAGATCAGCAGGATCTTCGAGCCGTTGCCGAAGCCGAGCCAGATCACCGTGACCGGGATCAGCGCCGATTTCGGCAGCGGATAGAAAATCTCGACGATCGGGCTCAGCAGCACGTTGATCGGCTTCGACCACGCCATGCCGATGCCAAGCAGGGTGCCGATCACGATGGCGAGCAAGAGGCCCATGGCGGCGCGATAGAGCGAGGCGGCCGTATTGCCGGTGAGCTCGCCGGTCTTGATCAGGTCGATCCAGCTGACCACCACGTCGCTGAGCGGCGGCAGCGCCGAAGACGAAACGAGCTCCAGCCGCGCCGCCGCCTCCCAGAACACCGCGAGCAGAACGAGCGGCAGGTAGCGGGTGAGCGTCTTCATGGCGCGCGCCGCTCCGCCTTGATCGCCTCGTCGCGCACCAGGTTCCAAAGCTCGTCCACCTTGTCGACGAACGCCTTGGCCTTGAAGATGCCGGGGTCGTTCTTGTCGAACCTGGTGTCGACCACGGTCTTGATGCGGCCCGGCCGCGCCGTCATCACCGCGACGCGGTCGGCGAGATAGACCGCCTCCTGCACGTCGTGGGTGACGAAGATCACGGTCTTCGGCGAGCCCTGCCAGATGCGCAAGAGCTCCGCCTGCATCAGGTGACGGGTCTGCGCGTCGAGCGCGCCGAACGGCTCGTCCATCAGCAGGATACTGGGATCGAAGGCGAGGGTGCGGGCAAGCGCGGTGCGCTGCTTCATGCCGCCGGAGAGTTGCGACGGATAGCTGTCCTCGAAGCCGCTTAAACCCACCAGATCGATGAAGTGCTGCGCGCGCTCGCGTCGTTCGGCGGCCGGCATGCTCTGGCGCTCCAAGCCGTAGAGGATGTTGTCGCGCACGGTCTTCCAGGGAAACAGCGCGAAATGCTGGAACACGATGCCGCGGTCGGGGCCGGGCGCCTTCACCGGCTCGCCATTGACGCTGATCGCGCCCTTCTCGATCGGCAGGAAGCCGCCGATCAGATAGAGCAAGGTGGATTTGCCGCAACCGGATGGGCCGAGCAGCGCCAGGAATTCGCGCGGCTGGACCTGAAGCGAAATGTCGTCGAGCGCCAGCACCGGGCGTCCGCGCGGCGGCCGGTAGACGTGGGCCACCTTGTCGATGGCGATCTGCGGTTCGGTGCTCATGCTAACGCGCAGGGACCTTGTCGACGAAAGCCTCGGTATAGGTCGCCGCGAGATCGATCGACGCCTTCTGCACATCGGGATCGAACTTGCGCAGCACCTTCAGTGCAACCTCGGGACCTTCGCCGCCAAACCGGCCGTCCGGCGAGAACATCGCCATGCTGTTTTTGATCGAGCGCACGTAGTTGTCCTTGTCGCCCAGCGCATATTCGGCCGGCATCACGTCGGCGATCTCCTGCGGCGAATGCGTGGCGATCCAGCGCAGGCCGCGCACCATTGCGTTGACCAGCGCCTGAACGGTGGCGCCGTTGGCGTGGGCATAAGCCGGGGTGACGTAGATCACGGCGGCCGGATAATTGCCGCCATACACCTGACGGGTGCCCTCCAAGGTGCGGGTGTCGGCGACGACCTTGATCGCCTTTTCGCTCTCCAACAGACTGATCACCGGATCGACGTTGACGAGCGCGTCGATCTCACCGCGCCGCGCGGCGGCGACCGCGGTCGGTCCGGCGCCGATGCCGATGAAGGAAGCATCGTCGTCCTTAAGGCCGGCTTGCGCCATCAGATAGCGCGCCATGAAATGCGTGCTGGAGCCGGGCGCGGTGATGCCGATCTTGAAGCCCTTGAGATCGGCGGCGTTGCGATAGCGGTCCGCTTTGTTCGTCAGCACGCCGAGGACGAAGCCGGGAAATTGTCCAAGCTCGACCACGCCGACGATCGATTGTCCCTTGGCCTGCATCTGGATGGTGTGGTCGAACGCGCCGGCGACGACGTCGGCGCTGCCGCCGATCAGCGACTGCAACGCCCGCGCGCCGCCGGGGAAATCCGAAATCGCGACATCGAGCCCGGCCTCCTTGAAGTAGCCGAGCCGCTCGACCACCGTCAGCGGCAGATAGAACATCGCGGGCTTGCCGCCGACCGCAAGCCGCACCTTGGTCTGCGCCTGTGCGCTCGGGGCCAGCGCCAGACAGACCGCCAACAGCACGAATGCCGCGATGCGCTTCATGACACCGCCCGGCCGGGTGCATAGGCGTCCTCGATCCGCGCCCATTGGTCGTAGTTGGTGATGTCCTTAAACTCGGCGAAGTTCACGCCGTCATTGCTGGCGGGCCGGCCTGCCCGGATGTCGGCGAGCGCGCGCTCGATGGTCCGCGCCACGCGAAAGATCAAGGTGGTCGGATAGGCCGCCATGGCAAATCCCATCGCCTTCAGTTCGCCAGGCGGCAGCACCGGCGTCCGGCCGTCGTCCAGCATATTGGCGAGTTGCGGCGCGCCCTTGAACGCGGCGCCGATGATCTCGAGCTCCTTCACGCTCTGCGGCGCTTCGATGAAAATCCCATCGGCGCCGGCGTTCAAATACTGCTCGCCGCGGCGGAGCGCCTCGTCGAGGCCATGCACGGCGCGGGCATCGGTCCGCGCGATGATGAAGAAATCTTCGCTCCGCCGTGCGCCCACCGCGGCCCTGATCTTCGCCGCCATGTCGGCTGTCGCGATGACGTCCTTGCCGGCCATGTGGCCGCAGCGCTTGGGCGCCACCTGATCCTCCAGGAAGATGGCGGACGCGCCCATCGCCTCGTAGCCCTCGATGGTGTGGGCGACGTTCTTGACGTCGCCGTATCCGGTGTCGCCATCGACCATCACCGGCAGGTCCGTCGCCGCCATGATGTCGCGGATGCCCGCGCTGATCTCGCCGAACGCCGCGAGCCCGATGTCGGGAATGCCGTAGCGCGAGCCGACCAGTGCGAAGCCGCCGATCGAATAGGCGGCGAAACCGGCGCGCTCGATCAGCCGTGCCGACAGCGCATCGTGGGCGCACGGCAGCAGCAGCGGCTGCTCTTGCTTCAGCAGCTCTTTCCAAGCCGGCGGTCTTGTTTTTTGCATGCGCGACCGTAGCAAGCTTCCTCCGGACGCGCTACGCGGCGAGGTCGCGCATGATGCGATACAGCGCCGCCTGTCCCTCGAAGCCGATGCCGGGGCGGTCGGGCAGCTTGAGATAGCCGTCCTCCAGCACCGCGTCGTCGGCAAAGCCCGCGAACGGGCCGAACACGCCGGGGTAGGATTCCGCGCCGCCGAGGCCGAAACCGCCGGCAATGTGCAGCGACATCTGGTTACCGCCGTGCGGGAACAGGCCGGAGCGCGGCCAGCCGTGGCGCGCCAGCATGTCGAGCGTACGGGCGTATTGCACGATGCCATAGGCCTGCGGCGGATCGACCTGGATGACGTCGCCGCGCGCGGCCTTCAGGCCGCCGAACCGCACCAGGTTCTCGACGTCCTGGGTCGAGAACAGGTTCTCGCCGGTCGACAGCGCGCCGTCGTAGACGTCGGAGATGTCGTTCAGCGCCGCGAAGTCGAGCGGATCGCAGGGCTCCTCGTACCAGCGCAGCTTGTAGGGCGACATCGCCTTGGCATATTCGATGGCCTCGTCACGCTCGAACTTGGAGTTGGCGTCGACCGCGAGCAGGGCGCGGTCGCCGATGGCCATCTTGACCGCCTCGATGCGGCTCATGTCTTCGGCGATCGGCGCGCCACCGACCTTCATCTTCACCATGGTGTAGCCGGAATCGAGATGCCGCCGCATCTCGTCCTGCAAGTCCCGGGTGGTCTTGCCGGGCGCGTACCAGCCGCCGCCGACGTAGCAGAACACCTTGCCCATCATCTTGCCGCCGTTGTAGCGCTCCGCCAGCACGCGATGCAGCGGCTTGTCCTGGATCTTGGCGATCGCGTCCCACACCGCCACCTCGATCGTGCCGATGCCGACCGAGCGCTCGCTGTGGCCGCCGGACTTCTCGTTCCGCATCATCACCGCGAGAATCTTCTCCGGATCGAGATTGTCGCCGGCCTCGTTCAGCAGCGACTTCGGATCGGCTTTGAGGATGCGCGGAATGAAGCGGGCGCGCATCTGCGCGCCGCAGGCGTAGCGGCCGGTCGAATTGAAGGCGAAGCCCGCGACCGGTTTGCCGCCGCGGATGACGTCGGTGATGACCGCGACGACCGAAGTCGTCATCTCGGAGAAGTCGATGCTGGAGTTCTTCAGATCGGACTTCAGCGGGATTGCGGTCTCGCGGATATCGACAATGCGCATGTGGTGGCTGGCTCCGACCTCATCCTGAGGAGCATCGCGAAACGATGGGTCTCGAAGGATGGCTACGCTTGTACCGTATCAGGCTCTAGCAGGCTGCTGACAAAACCGACGTCATTCCGGGGCGCGCGTTAGCGCGAACCCGGAATCCAGAAAAGCAGGGAATCCGCTGTTTCTGGATTCCGGGCCCGCCGCTTCGCGGCGTCCCGGAATGACCGCGGAGAGTTGTTCAGCAGTCTGCCGAAAACTAAATCTTCGGAACGTTGGCCTGCTCGATCACCCGCTTCCACTTGGCGATGTCGGCCTTCACATAGGCGGCGAACGAGGCCGGCGTATCGCCCTCCGGCACGATGCCGAGCTCCAGCAGCCGCGCCTTGATGTCCGGCGATTTGACCGCGGCGGCGATTTCCTGCTGCAGCTTGTCGACGATCTCCTTCGGCGTGCCGGCCGGCACGAACACGCCGGTCATGGTCTCGGCTTCCTGCCCCTTGATGCCGAGTTCGTCGAGCGTCGGAATGTTCGGCAGCGTCTCGAGCCGTTTCTTGTCGGTGATGCCGAGCGCCCGGATTTTGCCGTCCTTGATGAGCTCGACGGAATTGCCGATCGCTCCGCACACGATCGGCACGTGGTTGCCGAGCAGCGACTGCGTCATCGGCCCGCCGCCGGCGAACGGCACGGTGACGAAATTGACTTGGAGGTCGTGCTTGAGCTGCTCGATCGACAGCGACGGCGTCGTGCCGGCGCCGGGCGATCCGACGCTGTACTTGCCGGGCTCTTTTTTCATCAGGTCGACCAGCTCTCTCATGTCCTTGGCCGGGAAGCTCGGATGGACCAGCCAGGAGTTCGGCGAGCCGCCGGCCTTGGTCACCGGGATCAGATCCTTCTCCACGTCGAACGGCATCTTGTTGTAAAGGCTTGGGTTCACGGTGACGCTCGATGACGACAGCAGAATGGTGTAGCCGTCGCCCGGAGAGCGCGCGACCTGGGCCATGCCGAGGTTGCCGCCGGCGCCCGGCACGTTCTCGATGTAGAACTGCTGGCCGAGCTTCTCCGACAGCCGTTGCGCGATCAGGCGTCCCGCCAGGTCGGTCACGCCGCCCGCCGGGAATGGAATGATGATCTTCACCGGCTTGGTCGGATACTGCTGGGCCAAGACCGTGCCGGACATCGCCGCGCCGGCTATGAGACTCGCCGCGCCGAGCGCGATGGCACGCAGGATCGTCATCATCGGAACGTTCTCCCTGATCGGTCGATGCCGGCCCATCATTTTTAGTTTGTCGTCGCCAAGGACGCTGCCGTCCGGTAATGGGACCCGGCCGGCTTTGCGCCAAGCCTGAGGGATAATCGTGCCGATTGCAAATTCATCGTTGCCGCAGCGAAGCCTGCTCGCCGGCGGCAACGCGTTGAAGATCGGGCTGTTCGGCGCGAACTGTTCGTCGGGCCGGGCGGTCACCAAGGTGCCGGAGCGCTGGTCCGGAACCTGGGCCGACAACCTGCGGCTGGCGCTGATGGCCGACGACGCCGGCATCGATTTTCTGCTGCCGATCGGACGCTGGAAGGGCTATGGCGGCGACACCGGCTATCAGGAGGCGACGCTCGAGACTGTGACGTGGGCGACCGGTCTGCTGCAGTCGACCAAGCGCATCACCGTATTCGGCACCGTGCACGCGCCGCTGTTTCATCCGATCATCGCGGCGAAGCAGATGGTCACCGCCGACCACGTCGGCCAGGGTCGTTTCGGCCTCAACATCGTGGTCGGCTGGAACGAGGGCGAGTTCGAGATGTTCGGCGTCGAGCAGCGCGAGCATGCCACGCGCTACGAATACGCCCAGGAGTGGATCGACGCGATCAAGCTGATGTGGTCCAAGCGCGAGGACTTCGATTTCGACGGCGAATTCATCAAGCTGAAGAACGTGCGGGCCAAACCCAAGCCGTACGGCGGCACCCGGCCGGTCATCATGAACGCCGGTGCGTCGCCGGTCGGTCGCGCCTTTGCGGTGCGCAACTGCGACGCCTTCTTCATGCAGGCGTCTCGCGTTTCCGTCGAGGAGACCGCGCAGCGCGTCGCCGGCGTGAAAGCCGAGGCCGCCGCGCTCGGCCGCCAGATCGGCGTGTTTACGGTCGGCGTCATCATCTGCCGTCCGACCATGAAGGAGGCGGAGGACTATCATCATCACGTCGTGGTCGATCAGGCCGACTGGGCGGCGGTCGATGAACTGCTGGCGTTGCGCAACATCACGCCGGACACGACCCCGATGGACGAGTTCATGCGCCAGCGCAGCCAGTACGCCCATGGCAACAGCGGCGTGCCGATCGTCGGCGATCCCGACCACATCGCGCGGCAATTGATCGACTTGAGCCGCGCCGGCCTGACCGGCATCGCGGTGTCGCTGGTCAACTACGCCGATGAGCTGCCGTACTTCCGCGCCGAGGTGCTGCCGCGGCTGGAGCGGGCCGGGCTGCGGTCGCCTGCTCCAGCTTGATGCCTACTCAAGTTTAATTCCGGCGTCCTTGATCACCTTGGCCCATTTGGCGCCGTCATCGATAATGACCTTCGCGAACTCCTTCGGTGAATTGCCGACGATCTCAAGACCGGCCGCGGCTAGCTTGGTCTTCACATCGTCGGTCTGCAGGACCTTCATCAACTCGCGGTACAGAAAATCGACGATCGGTTGCGGTGTTCCCGTCGGCACGAGCAGGCCCTGAGGGGTGTCGCCCTCCTGGCCCGGATAACCGGCCTCGGTCATGGTCGGAACGTCGGGCACCGCGCTGCTCCGCTTCAGCGCGGTCACGGCGAGCGCCCGGATCGTCCCGGCTTTGATCTGCGGAGCCGCCGGGGGCATCGACGAGAAGGCGATCGGGGTATGCCCGGCGACCACCGATTGGATCATCGGGCCGCCGCCGTTGAACGGCACCGGCGTCATGTCGAGATTCATCGCCAGGCGAAACAGCGCGCCGGATAGATGTGGCGGTGTGCCCATCCCCGGAATGGCGAAGGTGTATTTGCCGGGCGCGGCGCGGATCATGTCGACCAGCTCCTTCGCGGTTTTCACCGGAACGGAAGGATGCACCACCAGCGAGTTCGGCGTGGTAGCGACCAGGGAGATCGGGATGAAGTCTTTCGACGGATCGTAGGCGACCTTCGGATAGGTGCTCGGATTGAGCCAGAGGCTCGATGAGGTCAGCAGCACCGTGTAGCCGTCCGGCGCGGCGCGGGCGGCAAGCGTGATGCCGATGTTGGCGCCGGCGCCCGCGTGGTTCTCGATAAAGAACTGCTTGCCGATGTTCTTCGACATCTCGTTGAAGATGATGCGCGCGGTCACGTCGCTCGGCCCGCTTGGCGCGAACGGCACGATCACTTTCACCGGCTTGTTGGGATAAGCATCTTGGGCGTGAGCCGGGACGCCAACCGGCAGCACCCATGCCGCCAAAAGAACCAGCGTGCGCAGCGTCGTCATCATGTTGCCCCCTGAGCTTTTGCTGATGCTATCATCTCCCATTGCTGGCAGAAGAGGAAACGATATGACCAAGAAGTATACGCGTCAGGACCTTCGCGACGCTGCGGAGAAATACAAGAACTGGGGCAAGTGGGGTCCGAACGACGAGATCGGTACGCTCAATTACACCACCGCCGAGGACATCGTGGCGGCGACGCGTCTGGTCAAGAAGGGCAAGGTGATCTCGCTCGCGCTCAACTTCGATCACACCGGTCCGCAGGGCGCCAAGAGCAAGTACCCCTCCATGGGCCGTACCAATCCGATCCACACCATGCTGCGCACCGGCACCGACGCCTATTCGGGCGTGCTCGACAAACGCGGCATCCGCGCGGCCGACGACATGGTGGTGATGCCGCTGCAATGCGGCACGCAATGGGATGGGTTGGGCCACGTCTTCTATGAAAACTACATGTGGAACGGCTACGACTGCCGCGAGGTGACGACCGCCGGCGCGCAGAAGTGCGGCATCGAGAAGACCAAGCACAAGATGGTCGGCCGCGGCGTGCTGCTCGATGTGGCGCGCTTCAAGGGCGTCGAGTCGCTCGACGACGGCTACGGCATCACCTGCAAGGATCTCGACGATTGCGCCAAGGCGCAGAAGGTCGAGATGAAGCGCGGCGACTACGTCATCGTGCGCACGGGCATGATGCAGCGCTGTCAGAAACTGGGAAGCTGGGACGGCTATCCGGGCGGCGATGCGCCGGGCTTCGCCTTCGAGACCCTGGAGTGGATCAAGCGCACCGAACTGGCCGCGCTCGCGTCCGACACCTGGGGCTGCGAGGTCCGCCCGAACGAGAGCGAAGAGGGCATCAACCAGCCCTGGCACTGGATCACCATTCCGATCATGGGCATGACCATGGGCGAGATCTTCGAGCTCAAGGAATTGGGC
>C688J18823_10000728_pt1 | contig 19477 bp, 19 predicted proteins | sample HopSoiMetagenom1_FD_18823 | JGI IMG/M metagenome (IMG submission 18823) | reverse complement strand
CCGAGCGCTTCGACAGGCGCGGCCCGCGCAGGTCGTACATACCGCTGCAGAGCGTGTAGCCCTTGATGGCGTCGGCCGGCAGCCCGTGCTTCGTCCAATCGGTCGAAGCGGCGACGCCGCCGAGGTGTGCGCCGGATGAAGTCCCGGAGACGTAGATGCGGTTCGCATCGCCGCCCAGGCGCGCGGCGTTGCGGCAGACCCATGCGATGCCGCGCTGCACCTGGTCTGCCATCGGCATGAGATTGCCGCCGGTCTCGAGGACATTGTTGAAGTCGAGGGCGGCGAAGTTCGCGCCCGCGTTCACGAGCATCTCGGCCGGAAAGCCGTAGTCGCGCGCAAGCCCCGCGCGCCACGCGCCGCCATGCACGAACACGTTGATGGGGGCGCCGGGCTTCTTCGCGCGATAAAAGTCGAGCCCTTCGATGGGGGCATCGCCGTACTGATGGCGCTCCGGCGCGCCGATGCGTTTGCGCACGAGCTCGCTCGCATACGCGAGGCGCCCGAGGATCTGGTCGCGGTTCGGCGCGTAGACCGCCTGGTCGTACGCGTCGTCGAGCGCCTTCTGGTCGTAGTCGAGGAATACCTTCGTCATAAGATTCGATTCTATGGCGATCGTCGCAAGCCCTTCCGGTGCGGTGTTCTCGGCCTGCCGGCGCTGGCGCTACCTGCTCTGGCGCCAGTGGGACGAGAAGCTGCCGGTGGCCAACTTCCTGATGCTCAACCCGAGCACCGCCGACGAGTTCCAGCTCGACCCGTCCTGCACTCGCGCGCGCGTGTACGCCGAGCGCTGGGGCTACGGCTCGCTCATCGTCACCAATGTTTTCGGCTGGCGCGCGACCGATCCGTTCGCAATGAAGGCAGTACGCGACCCCGTAGGGCGCGGCAACGACCGCGCCATCGTTCAGGCGGCGAAAGAAGCGGACATCGTGGTCTGCGCCTGGGGAAACCATGGCGCTCACCTGGAACGATCCGTGAAGGTACTGACGTTGCTAAGGAAGGCGCGCGTGCCGCTGCACGCTTTGCGCATCAACGGCGCCGGCGAGCCCGCGCACCCGCTCTATCTACCCGGAAACCTGCGACCGACGAAGCTGCGCTAGTTTATCCACACCGTCAGCCAGAAGCCCAGCTGGTTGGTGCGGTTCACGTCGCGCCACTTCGGAAAATAAACGGTATTGAAGGTGACCCGGCGCCACTCGTAGGCGGCGACCGGCGCCGGCGCCACGAATGCCTTGCCGCCGTTGTAGGTCTCGCTCTTCAGAAGCACCAGGCCGCCGCCGAGGCGCAGCCCCTGCGTCGCGTGCCAGAGCGCGCCAGCGCCGAAGAGCTTGGCGGTGTGGTTGGCGGAGTCGTCGTAGAAGCCGGCATCGACGAAGAGATCCAGCTTCTCGCTGCGCGGCTGGCGCCAGCGGATGCCGAGGCCCGGGTTGAACTCGTTGGTGAGCCCGATCTCCTTCGCCTTGTCGCGATCGAAGTGATACGAGGCGCCATAAAGGTTGATGCCGAGGTCGGCATGGGCGGCGCCGGTGCAGAGCATCAACAGGAGAAAGACTCGGATCAGCGGACGAGCTGGTTGATCTCGATGATCGGCATCAGCACCGCCAGCACGATGGCGAGCACCACTGCGCCCATCGCGAGGATGAGCAGCGGCTCGAGGAGCGTGCTCAACGCGAGCGCGCGGCGCTCGGCCTCGCGCGAGAGGTTGGTCGCGGCGCGCTCGAGCTGGACCGAGAGCTGGCCAGTGGATTCGCCGCTGGCGGCGAGATGCACGAGGACCGGCGGAAACACCTTCGAGCGGCCCAGCGACCCGGACAGCGTGCTGCCTTCGCGCACCTGCTCGACGATCTGGCCGACGGCGAGCGCCAGCACGGAGTTGGAAAGCGTGGCGCGAGCGGCCTCGAGCGCGCGCAGGAGCGGCACGCCGGCGCCGGCGAGGATAGCGAGCGTCGAGGCGAAGCGCGCGGTGTCGATGCCGCGCAGGATGCGGCCGAAGAGCGGCAGGCGCAGCAGCATGCCGTCCCACGCCAGCCGCCTGGAGGGGATGCGCAGCCAGGCGCGCAGCCCGAAGACCGCGGCGACGCCGGCGAGCGCGATCCAGACGCCGGCGACCCGCACCACGGCGCTTGCGCCGAGGAGAAAGCGCGTCGGCAGCGGCAGCGCCTGCCGGCTCTGGCGGAACACGTCCACTACCTGCGGCACGACGTAGGTCATGAGGAAGATGACGATGGCGAACGCGACCAGCGTCACCACCGCCGGATAGATGAACGCCGCGACGATCTTGCCGCGCAGCGCCTGGCGCTCTTCGAGGTAGTCGGCGAGGCGCTCCATCACGCCCGCGAACTGGCCCGAGTCTTCGCCGGCGGCAACCGTGGCGCGATAGACCTCCGGGAATTCGCGCGGAAACTGCCCGAGCGCTTCGGCCAGGCGATGGCCGCCGAAGACGTCGCTGCGCACGGCCGCGAACACGTCGCGCACCGCCGGCTCGTCGGCCTGGTCGATCGTGGCGCCGAGCGCCTGCGCGACCGGCAGGCCGGCGGCGAGAAAGCTCGCGAGCTGGCGCGTCACGAGCACGAGTTCGCCATCGCCGAAGCGCCGCCGGATGCGCCGCGCGCTCGCCTGCTTGGTCGGCTTGACATCATCGACCGCCAGCGGAATCAGTCCGCGCGCTCGCAGCGCGCTGCGAGCGGCCGCCGGGCTGTCGGCTTCGACGAGCCCTTTCTCTATGCGCCCGGCGCTGTCGGACGCCTCAAAACGGAACGAGGACATGCGCTAGCGCTCGCGCGTGACGCGCAACAGTTCTTCCTGGCTCGTGGCGCCGGAGCGCACCCAGCGCTGGCCATCCTCCGAAAGCGGCCGGAAGCCGTGAGCCACGGCGAGATCGCGTAGCTTGTGCTCGCTCTCGCGCGCGTGGATCGCGGCGCGCAGCGGCTCGTCGATTTCGAGGAGCTCGTAGATGCCGGTACGGCCGAGGTAACCAAGCTGCGAGCACTTCGGGCAGCCGACCGCGTGCCACTTGCCCTCCGCATCCTGCTTGCGGCAATGCGGGCAGAGCTTGCGCAGCAGGCGCTGGGCGAGGATGCCGAGCATCGAGGAGGAGAGGAGGAACGGCTCGATGCCCATGTCGAGGAGCCGCGTGATCGCCGAGACGGAGTCGTTGGTATGCAGCGTCGCCAGCACGAGATGGCCCGTGAGCGACGCCTGCACCGCGATCTGCGCGGTCTCCTGGTCGCGAATCTCGCCGATCATGATGACGTCGGGGTCCTGGCGCAGGATCGCGCGCAGGGCTCGCGCGAAGCTCATCTCGATGCGCGCGTTGACCTGCGTCTGGCCGACGCCCGGCAGGTCGTACTCGATCGGGTCCTCCACGGTCATGATGTTGGTGCTCGCCGAGTCGAGGCGCGAGAGCATCGCGTAGAGCGTGGTGGTCTTGCCGCTACCGGTGGGGCCCGTGACGAGGACGATGCCGTGCGGCTGCGTGATCAGACTATCGAAGGTGCCGAGCACCTCAGGCGACATGCCCAGGCTCTCCGGCTCGAGGCGCCCGCGCTCCTTGTCGAGAAGCCGCAGCACCACGCGCTCGCCGTGGCCGGTCGGCAGCGTCGAGACGCGCACATCGATCGGCCGGCCGCCCAGGCGCAGGAGGATGCGGCCGTCCTGCGGCAGGCGCTTCTCGGCGATGTCGAGATTGGCCATGATCTTCAGGCGGGAGACGAGCGCGGCGTGCAGCGCGCGCTTCGGCCGCACGATGTCGCGCAGCACGCCGTCCAGGCGGTAGCGCACCACCGAATACTGCTCGAAGGGCTCGATGTGAACATCGGAGGCGCCTTCGTTCACCGCCTGCGAGAGGAGCGCGTTCAGCATGCGAATGATCGGCGCATCGTGGCGCGCTTCCAGCAGGTCCTCGACTTCCGGCAGGTCCTGAAGCAGGCGCCCGAGGTCCGCCTCGTCCTGCACTTCGTCCACGATGCTCGCTGCCTGGCTCGACGGGTCGGCGTAGGCCGCCCGCAGCGCCGCGTCGAACTCCTCCTGCGGCACGATCTGGGGCTGGACCTCGCGCCCGAGCGCGCGCCGCACCTCGCCGATGGCGACCGGCGGCGTGGTGCTGGTCACCCAGAGCACCAGGCGCCCTTCGCGCTCGGCGGCCGGCAGCACGTGGTTCGCCTTGGCGAAGGCAAAGGGGACGAGGCGCGGGTTCATTCTTCCTTGGGCAGCACAGGCCCTTCGAGGTTCGGCAGCACGACGCTCGACGGCGTGCGGGTGTTCTGCTGCAGGATGCGCATGCGGTCGTAGCGATCCACGGTCACGCCGCGCGCGTCGTTCTCGTCGCGCACGATGAACGGCCGCAGGAACACCATCAGGTTCGTCTTCGACTGCTTGCGCGTCTCGAAGCGGAAGAGGCCGCCGACCAGCGGCAGGTCGCCGAGCAGCGGCACCTTCTCCATGCTGTTCGACACGCTGTCCTGCACGAGGCCGCCCAGCACCACGATAGAGCCGTCGTCGACGAGCACGTTGGTCTCGATGGCGCGCATGTTGGTGATGATGCCGGTCGGCGAAACGGGCTCCTGCACGCTGGAGACTTCCTGGTAGATCACCATCTTGATGGTGCCGCTCTCGCTGATCTGCGGCCGCACGCGCAGCGTGATGCCGACGTCGCGCCGCTCCACCGTCTGGAACGGGTTCACCGTCGCGGCGCCGGCGGAGGCCGGCGTGACGAACTGTCCGGTGACGAAGGGCACGTTCTGGCCCACCACAATGCGCGCCTCCTCGTTGTCGAGCGTGAGGATGTTCGGCGTCGACAGGATGTTGGCGTTGCTCTTGCTCTCGAGCGCGCGCGCGAGGAACTGCAAGTTGGCGACCGTGCCTATGCCCGGCAGGGTGATCGTGCCGCGCGCGACGCCGATATTGAGGCCGGTGCCGGCCGTCGCGGGATTCTGCGCGATGCCGAAGATGTTCTGCCCGGCGGCGCCGAAGTTCGTGCCGCCGAAGACGCCCGTGGTGCTGCCGCTTTGCAGATTGCCGAGGCCCCCCTGCCACTGGATGCCGAACTCGGCCGCCTGGTCGCTGGTCACCTCGACGATCAAGCTCTCGATGAACACCTGCGCGCGGCGCATGTCGAGCTGGTCGATCACCGCCCGCAGGTTCCGGTAGACCACATCGGGCCCGATGATGATCAGCGTGTTGGTCGCGGAATCGGCCTGGATGGTGGCGCCCCCGATCTGTCCGCTGACCGGCGTCGGCGCCGCCCCTGCGCCCGTGAGCGAGCGAGCGGGCGACGTGCCCAGCGGGCGCGAGCCGCTTTGCTGCTGCGACGCCTGCTGCAGCGGCGCGGGCACGGACGAAGGCTGCTCGGCGGGCGCCGCCACGCCGAGGAGCGTGCGCGCGAGATTGGTGGAGTTGGCATTCTTGAGATAGACGACGTGGATGTTGCCCGGCGCGCTCGAGGGCTGGTCGAGCTTGGCGATCAACGTGCGCACCAGGTTCGTGCGCGCCGGCGTCGGTGCGCGAATGAGGAGCGAGTTGCTGGAAGGCTCCGCCAGCACCGTGATGCGCTGCGTGGCATCGGCTCCCTGCGGCGCCGTCTCCAGCAGGCGGCCGAGGGTGAGCGCGACATCGGTGGCCACGGTGTGCTCGAGGCGAATGATGTCGATCTCGCTCCCGGCCGGCGTGTCGATGGCCGAGATGATGCGCGCTATGCGGCGCACGTTTTCGGCGTAGTCGGTCACCACGATGGTGTTGTTGGCCGCGTAGGCATTGATGGTGTTGTTGGGCGCGATTAAGGGCCGCAGCACCTGTGCGATGGCGACCGCCGACTCGTAGTTGAGCTTGAACACCTGGGTCACGACCTCGTCGCCGCGCGCGCCGGGCGCGGGCGTGGCGCCGCTGTTCACCGGGCCGCCCTGCAGCTTGGCGTCCGATTCCGGCACGATGCGGAACACCCCACCGGACTGCACGATCGCGACGCTCTGCAGCCGCAGCGCGGCCGAGAGTGCCCCCACGGCCTGGTCGGGCGTGAGCGGCTGATCGATGGTGAGGGACACGGTGCCCTTCACGCGCGGATCGACGATGAACGGCCGGCCGGTGAAGTCGGCCATCGCTCGCGCCACGGCCTCGATCTCCGTATTCACGAAATTGAGCGTCAGGCGCTGCTGCGCGATGGCGCCGGCCATCGCCAGCGCTAGCGCGATTCCCAACACCCACCGATACAGCGCTTCCTCCCACTGGTAGCGCATGGTCGTTTCCTTTCTTCTATGTATCTATAGCGAGCAGCACTTTGTCGCCCGACCGCATGCCGAGCACTCCCAAAAGGCCGTTCAGCGCCGGCTGCATCCCGGCATCCGCGCCGGCGGTACCGTTGAAGCGAATGCGCGAACCCTCGATCTTGCCGCGTCCCTGCATCTGCAGCGGGCCCGCGAGGGTGACGAGCTCGAGGGCAGGGCCGTCCCCTCTGCCCGTTACGCGCAACCGGTAGCTGCCGATGGGCGCGACGGTCGAGAGCGCGGATTTGGCATCGCGCCAGTCGATCTGCACTTCGCCGCTCAAAGTCGCGCCGCGAAGCGTTGCATCGGTCCAGCTCGCCTCGAGCGTGCCGCCCGGGCGCAGGGTGTTGAACGGGGCGCCGGCGCTCGCCAGCACGCCGGCGGGCAGCCGCGCGCTTCCCTTCGCGAAGGCGACGGCGTCCCGGCTGAGTGAGAGGTGCAGCGGAGCCGTCAGCCACTCGTGCGCGAGCGAGGCCGACACCGCGCCAGGCGCGAGGCCCTCGATGCGCCATTCGACGCGACCCGGCACGAGCGTGGTCTCGCGGCCGTTGCTGAAACCGAGCATCGCCGAGCCGTGCCACACCGTGCCGCGAGCATCGACCAGCCGCACGCGGGTGTAGTTCTGCAGCCAGTCGCCAAGCCATGCCGCGGGCGCGCGCAGCGCGACCGTGATGGTGGCCGTGAAGCCCAGGAGGAGGGCGATCGCCCCGGCCGATAAGCGGGTCATCGCGCCCCCACCGGTATCAGCGTGACGTCGGCATCGACGATACCGGGCGCGGTACGCGCGATGCGCGCAGCGCTGATGCGAAGGGGCAGCTCGGTGGAGGCGTCCTTCAGGAGCGAAAGCGTGCTCGTCGCGTCGCCCTTGCGGACCGCCACGACGAGGCGCTGGTTGTCGCCATCCTGCACGGTGGCAGCGCCGAGATTCTTTTCGGCGGCGAGCTTGACCAGCGCGGCTCGCGCCTGCGCAGGCGAATCCGCCGTGAGGGCGCGCGAGTTCAGCTTCTTCGCTTCGAGGGCGAGTGCATCGATCTCCGCCGCCTGCGCCCGCAGGCGCGGCAGCTCCGCGGTGAGGCGCGCGCGCGTGCGCCACGCCGGCTCGATGGCGAGGAGATAGAGCGCGGCGATGACCACGAAGGTGCTCGCCAGGCCCGTCGCCATGCGCTCGCGGCGCGAGAGCCCGGTCCACCATTCGCGCAGGCGCGCCATCATCACGAGCCGCTCCCTTTGCTGCGCACGGTGAGGGTGTTCTCGGCGAACGAGGCGTTCAGCCCGGCGCCGGCCAGGCTTTCGAGCAGGAGCTCGCGCTTGCGCGGCGTGTCGATGGTGCGCGGCTCGAGATCCACGCGCAGCACCTGGTCGCGGAATTCGAGGACACGCACCACATCGGTTTCGCTCGGCAATGCGCGCGCGAGGCTCGCCGCGAGCGGCAGGAAATCGCGCGGATCGGCGGCGTCGCCCCCGGTGCGCAGGTCCGACACGCCGCGGCGCATCTGCGCGAGCGGATCGAGTACCACGGGCGTCCGCGGGAACGCTTCGCGCAGGCTGGCCTCCATGCGGCTTCTCAAGGCTTTTTCCTCGCGCGAAAGGCGCCAGGCATCCAGGTTGAGGCCGACGATCCACGTTAGCGCGCAAAGTACGGCGAGCGCTACCGCGGCACGCCAGGCGCGCCAGTCCACCACGCGCGGTCCGAACTCGTATTGCAGAAGCTCGAAGCCGATCGGATCGACGCGCTGCGCAGGGGACGGCGCCGCCAGCACCGGGATGCCGAGCGTTTTCGACCATGCGTCGGCGTCGCAAGCGCCTTCGACTTCGATCGTTTGCGGCCGCGCGTCGCCCGCCTGCTCGAGCGCGAGTCGCAGCTCCACAGGCGGCTCGGCGTGCGTCGAGGCGGAGCAGGCGATGCCGCGCAGCTCGCTCATGCGCAAGCACGCATACGCGGGCTGGAGGCGCAGCCGCCAGCGGCCATTGGTGAGCGGCAGCGCAAGCTGCTCCGGGGTTGCGCTCCCCGGCGAGATCTTCACGCGGCGCAGGACTTCGAGCGCGCGCTGCAGGAGAACACGATCGAGCACGGCCAGGGTCGCGCGGCTGCCCAGGCGCTTGCCGGCGACGACATAGGCGGCCGCGGCATCGGTAAGGAGGTGCGGCTCGGCGATGGCGAGGAGCGCGGCGCGCAGGCGCGCGCCCGAGAGCGGCGGCAGCGCGGCCTCGATGAGGAGCACGTCGGGAGCCGCGATCACGAGCTCGGTGCGCGGCAGGCGCGGCAGCGCGGCCAGCACGGCGCGATCGGTTTTCACGACGCGGCGCTTGTCGTCCAGCACTTCGTAATCGAGGGCGCTGTCGGCGCCGAGCTCGGCGAGCGGGCAAAGGCGAAGGCGCAGCGTCTTCATCCGAGCTCCCTCAGCCACAGGACGTCGAGACGGGCGCCTTCGCGCTTGACCAGCGCCCGCGCGCGCAAGCGCGCGTTGCCATAGGCGACGTTGCCTTCGATGCCGAAGTAGCGCGTCGCGACGGCGAGCGGCACATTGGCGGCGTCCGTCACCCCGGCATTGGCGAGGCGCGCCCGCGCATCGGCGAGGTCCTTGAAGAACGCGCGCTCGCGTGCCGCGACCACACGTCTTGCATCGAGCACGCTGAAGTCGTCGAACTGGGCCGCCAGCACTTCGGCGGAGGCGGTGTTGGCATTCACCGGCGTCGCCTCCGGCAGGACGGTGAGGTACGGCCGCAGCCGCTCCAGGGCCTTCGCATCCAGGCCCTGCACCGCGACCAGGTCGTCCACCGCGACGAGCCCGAGCGCCGGCTGCTTTGCCGCCGTGGCGCGCACGGCAGCCTGGACGCGCTCCGCGATGCGCGGCGCGAGGCCTTCGCTGATGCCGAGCGAGCCGAGCAGGCGCCCGAGCGCTTTCAGCTCGCGCGGCTCGATGTCCTGCCCCGTGACGAGGTTGCGCAGGTTGAACTTGGCCTGCTCGTCCTCGATGGCGCCGGCAAGGTAGGCCGGCGGGCGGCCGTCGCTCTCGTTCAGGCGCGTGTCGGCAAGGGGAACGGCCCACGGCTCGCCCGGATGGTCCACGGCTGAGGTGCGCGAATCCTCCCGCAGGATCACCCCGGCCCAGTCGATCGCGCCGCGGATCAGCCAGCGCGCCTGTGCGTACTCGATCTCGTTCTCGGTTTCGCGAATGAGTGCGCTCTGCTGCCACATCGCGCCGCTCACCAGCGTGGCGGCGGCGGCGACGATCAGCATCGCCATGATCACCGCAGTGCCGCGCTGCTGTCGCGCGCTCATAGCGTGAACACCTTCGTGTAGCGCGCGCCCTTGCCGTCCTCGACGGCGACTTCGATGGCCGTGGCGGGCGCAGTGGGCTGCACCCGGGTGTCGTGACCCGGTTGCGTCCAGAACCCGCCGGCGTGGAGGCGCACTTGAAGCGTCGTCGCGCCCGGCAGGAGCACCACCTCGTTCTTCGCTGCGGAGGGCACGTCCTCGAGCATGCGCGTGCTGCGCGAAAGCCCGGCGGCGGTCAGTCGGTAGAGCACGCGCACCGCCCGCGGTGCGCCGCCAGCCTGCGGGAGAAAGCGGGCGATCTCCACTTCGACCGCGCCGCGCTCCATCCCGTACACCCCGAGCGCGCGCGGCAGCTCGGTGGCGGTAACGGGGGCCGGCAGCGCCGTGTTCGGCACCCGCTCGGCGAGGTCGCGCTCGATTTGCGCGAACGTGCGCACGATCTGCGAGATCTCCACCGATTCCTCGGAGACGCGTGCGCGCTGATCGGCGACGTAGACCAGGCCGCGCCAGCAGAAGAGCGCCATCAGCGCCATGAGACCGATGGCGACCAGCATCTCGACGAGCGTGAATCCCTTGTTCATGGACGCGGCAGGATCCCGACCAGCTCGACGAGCATGCGCGTGCGCTCGCTGGAGGCATACACGCGCACCTCGACGCGGCGAAAAAGCGGATTGGGCGTGCTCTTCACGTCTTCCACGCATTCCAGCTTGGCCTTGCCCTGCGGGCACTCCACGGTGCGCGCGCCGAGCGACGGAAATGCGGCGGCCGCGCGCAGCTCCGCGATGCGGTTGTCGGCCGAGAGCTCGGCGAGGAGCTTCAGGCGCAGGTCCACGTTCGACTGCGTCATCGAGCCGACGGCGCGCACCGCGGCCGCCAGCGCGACCGCGACGATGGCGAGCGCGACGAGCACCTCGATCAGCGTAAAGCCGCGCATGATTCCCGCTCGCAGTCCACGACGCGCAGCTCGCCCCGCGCGTCGAGCGCGAGCGCGAGCTCGCGGTTCGTCGTCTCGAGCCGGATGACGGCCGGCTCGCGCAGCGGCTCGCGCGTGAAAAGCAGGCGCGGCGCGTCGAGGCGGCGCACTTCGAACGGCCAGGTGCGCCGGCGCGCGAGCTCCTCGCGCGGTTTGTCCTCCTCGGTCCCGCTCGCGGCGCGAAAGCCGTAACCGGCGAGGTCGGCTTCCCATACCAAGGTGCGCCCGCTAATGCGCGCTTCGCTCTGCGCCATGCGGAAGAGCGCCGAGAGGCGATCGCCTTCCTCCTGCAGCTTGTGGCGCTCGTCATCACGGATCGACATGGCGGCCACGCTGGCGGCGACGGCGATGAGCACCACCACGAGCAGGAGCTCGATTAGCGTGAAGCCCGCCGGGATCTTCCTCAGAGCTGCCACGAGCCGATGTCCTGGTCGGCGCCGGTGCCGCCGGGCTGCCCGTCCGCGCCGAGCGTGAACACGTCGATCTCGCCGTGCACGCCGGGATTCAGGTACTGGTACGTATTGCCCCACGGGTCCTTCGGTACCTTGTCGAGGTAGGAGCGCCAGTTGGCCGGCGCCGGTCCGGCCTGCGGCTTGGTGGCGAGCGCCTGCAGGCCCTGCTCGTTGGTGGGATAGCGGCCGTTGTCGAGCCGATAAAGCTTGAGGGACTGCATGATCGCCGCGATGTCGTGTTTGGCCGCCGCCGCCCGAGCTTCCTCGGTACGGCCGACGACGCGCGGCACGATCAGGACGGCAAGCACGCCCAAGATCACCACGACCACCATGATCTCGACGAGCGTGAACCCAGCAGACCTCCGAACCGTCATAACTCTCCCCGGTAAGCCCTTGATTATGCGCCTTTGCGTATTACACAGCTTGCGGGCGACAATGGGGGGTGCCGAACGCCCTTTACCCCCGGCTGCTGACCCTTTGCCTGGCCGTCTTCCTAGTCGCCAGCGTCACCGATTGGGTGCTCACCTTTACGGCCGGCCGTGCCCCGGGCGAGCCGGTGCGGATCCTGCCCGCCAATGAGACGGAAATCCAAGCGCGAACCATCGACACGGGCGCCGTGGCGCGGCTTTTCGGCGCCTCCGGCGAGGCGGCGACCAACATCCGGGCCTTGGGCGTCATGGCCGAGGGCTCCACTGGCCGCGGCATCGCGCTGATCGGTATCGAAGGCAAGACACCCCGGGCGGTACGCGCGGGGGAAGCCATCGCGCCGGGCGTCACTCTCGCGGAGGTTCGGCGCGACGGCGTGGTGCTGAACCGCTCCGGCGCCCTGCAGCAAATCCGCCTGGCAACGAAGCCGCCCGTGCAGGGCGTGCTGCCCGCCCGCTAGACCCGCAGCAGATTGGGCGCGAGATAGCGCTGGCGGAAAGTTTCGAAGTCGAGCTCGTCCGCGGCCTCGATCTCGCGTTGCTTCTGCATCGATTCCGCGGCGAGCCGGCTAAAGCGGTCGCGCACTTCGCGCGGCAGCTCGACGTGCTGGAGCATCGCCTTGTGCAGCGTCGACTCGATGAGGACGAAGCGCACGTAGGAGTTGTCGTGATTGCGCGCCATCGCGCTTAACACGCGCGCCGAGGGCGTGAGGCTCGTGTCGGCCACGCGTTGGGCCATTTCCTCGCAGGCTTCGGCGTACGCATTGCCGCCAAATAGATCGTCGACTCGCGCAGCTAACGGCGTGCATCGCTCGACGATCTCCTTCGCCCAGGCGGCAAACGGGGTCTCGTCGCCATTGCGCTTGAGCCTGACGCCGGGCTCGCGCCCGCGCACCGCGACCGTCTGTTGATTGTGCCTGACCTCGAGAATCTCGTCGGGCGTGTCGAGCGGGCTGTCGCTCAGCAGGCAGTCGAGCAGGAACACGTCCAGGAACCGGCAAGTGACCGGCGTGATGCCGATCGCCGCGAAAGGGTCGAGGTCCATGAGGCGCACCTCCACGTACTCGACGCCGCGCTCGCGCAGCGCGTGCAGCGGCCGCTCGCCGCGCTTGATGCGGCGCTTGGGCCGCACGCTGCTGTAGAACTCGTTTTCAATCTGCAGGAGCGTGGTGCTGAGCTGGCGATAATCGTCGCCGTCGCGGATGCCGATCTTCTCGTAGGGCGAGTACGGCTTGGTGAGCGCGTCGTAGAGCGAGGCGGTGTAGTCGTCGAGGTTGTTATAGCTCACGCGCAGCGACGTCTGCGCATCGCTCTGGTAACCGAGGCGTCCCATGCGCAGCGACGTGCCGTACGGCGCGTAGTGGGTTCCCGGGGAGAGCTCGGCGAGCTCGTGCGGCCGGCCAGCGACGAAGCTCGAGCACACCGCTGGCGATGCGCCGAAGAGATACAGCAGCAGCCACGAGCGGCGGCGGAAGTTGCGGATCAGGGCGAAATATTCTTCGCTCGACACGCCCGGCAGGGAGAAGTTGTAGTGGATGCCCGAGATCGCCTGCATGCGCCGGCCATAGCGGTGCGCAAGGCCGAGTCGGTAGACGGTCTTGGCGCGGCCCACGTTCGACGTGCCGTAACGGCCGATGGGGATCAAATGGTCGGAAGGCAGGTTGCACGGCATGCTGCCGGCCCACATCAGCTCCTCGCCGATGTGGCGATAGACGACCTGGTGGATCTGCTGCAGCTCTTCCAGGCACGCCTCCACGCTCGGCTGCGGACCCGTGATGAGCTCGAGCTGCGCCTCGCTGAAGTCGGTGGTGATGTGCGGATGCGTGAGCGCCGCGCCGAGCGCTGGCGAATGCGGCGTCTGCGCGAGCGTGCCGTCGGGACGAACCCGCAGGCTCTCCTTCTCGATGCCGCGGCGCATGCCGCGCAGGCGTTCGGTGAGCTCCATTTGGGAAGCGCCAAGCGTAGCAGACCGAATCGGCGCCGGCGCCGTGACACCGCGCCTGTTTCGGCGCATTTGGCGAAACTGGACGTATATACAGTATAGTGCGCCGCGTGGAGATCGCGCAGCGATTCGACAAACTGAACAAGGCGCAGCGTGCGGCCGCCTGCCACGGCGAGGGCGCGCTCCTCATCCTCGCGGGTGCGGGCACGGGAAAAACCAACACGCTCGCGCACCGCGTCGCGCACCTCGTCGTCGAAGGGACCAATCCCCAACGCATCCTGCTGCTCACGTTTTCGCGCCGCGCCGCGCTCGAGATGACGCGGCGCGCGCAGGGCATCGTGGGCGAAGTCGCCTCCCAGGTGCGATTGCCATGGTCCGGCACCTTCCATTCCATCGCTAATCGCCTGATCCGCCACCATTGCACGCGCGTCGGACTGCAACCCAATTTCAGCGTGCTCGATCGTGGCGACGCCGCCGACTTGATGGACGTCGTGCGCCACGAGCTCGGTTTCTCGAAGGCCGAGCGGCGCTTTCCGCGCAAGGACACGTGCCTCGCGATCTACTCGCACCGCGTGAATACGCAAGGCGCGCTGCGCGACACGCTGCAGGCGCACTTTCCGTGGTGCGCGGAGTGGGAAGCGGAGCTCACGCGGCTCTATCGCGCGTACGTCGAGCGCAAGCTCGACAACCAGGCGCTCGACTACGACGACCTGCTCCTCTATTGGAACCTGATGCTCGAGGACGAATCGCTCGCGCGCGAGATCGGCGGCGCCTTCGACCATATCCTCGTCGACGAGTACCAGGACACGAACGTCCTGCAAGCGGCCATCCTCAGGCGCCTGCGCCCCGACGGAAAGGGGCTCACCGTGGTGGGCGACGACGCGCAGGCGATCTATTCCTTTCGCGCCGCCAGCGTCGAGAACATCCGCAGCTTCGCGCTTGATTTTGGCGCCGCCACGGTGGCGCTTGACGACAACTACCGCTCTACGCAGCCGGTGCTGGACGCGGCCAACGCGCTCATCGGCAAGCGGCTGCGCTCGGTGAAAGGCGCGGGCGCGCGTCCGCGCTATGTCACCGTGGCGGACGACGCCGCGCAGGCGAATTACGTGGTGCATCACGTTTTGCAGAACCGGGAACGCTCCATTGCGTTGAAGCGCCAGGCGGTGCTCTTCCGCAGCTCGCACCACAGCGACATTCTCGAATTGGAGCTGGTGCGGCGGAACATTCCGTACGTAAAGTTCGGCGGCCTCAAGTTCCTCGAGGCCGCGCACGTCAAGGATCTGCTGTCGCTCCTGCGCTGGGCCGACAACCCCAGGAATCGCATCGCGGCATTCCGCACGCTGCAACTGCTTCCGGGCGTGGGACCCGCTACGGCGCAGCACGCCTTTACGCGCTTCGAGATCAGCGGCTGGGCAAGCCTCGCCGAGCTCAACGGGCCGCTGTCGGAGCTGATGGGCGCGCTCGCCGCGCCGGAATCGCCGTGGGCAGGTCAGGTGGCGAGGGTGCGCGAATGGTATGAGCCGCATCTCGAGCGCATCTATGAGCAGGCACAGGTGAGGGCCGGTGATCTTGCCCAGCTCGAGCGCGTAGCAACCAACTTCCAGTCACGCGAGAAATTCCTGACCGAGCTTGCGCTCGATCCGCCGGCCGCGAGCGGCGACCTTTCGGGTGACCCGTACCTCGACGAGGACTACCTGATCCTCTCGACGGTGCACTCGGCGAAGGGGCAGGAGTGGGACGCGGTCTTCGTTCTGAATGTTGCCGACGGCAGCTTCCCCTCCGAGTTCTCGACGGGCAGCGCGGCGCTGATCGAAGAAGAGCGCCGGCTTCTCTATGTGGCGATGACGCGCGCCAAGCGCGACCTCGATCTCATCGCGCCCCTCAAGTACTACGTCACGCAGCAGTCCCGCATGGGCGATCGTCACGTCTACGGGGCGAAGAGCCGATTCCTGACCCAGGCGGTGATGGCCTGCCTCGAGCCCTGCGTCTGGGACGAAAAACCCGCCGTCGAAGTGGGCGCTCGGCTGCGCGCTATGTGGTGATTCGGGCCAGTGGAGCCCGCCCGACAATTATTTTTCCCGCACTGCACCCAACCACCGTTGCGGTTGTAGTGCAGCGCCGGCTGGCGAGCCCTTGAGACCCGCGTAGATCATTGATCTAGCAGCGATGCGCTGGCGGTGTCGGTGACGCCCGACAACGACTACAAGTGACCCACTGTCGAATTTTCAGTCTATCCGCCTGTCATATTCCTAGCTACAGTTCGTAGCGTTCCGTAGCGATTTAACTAGGGAGGAAACGACGATGACAGGACAGGGAGGGATCATGCGCGCGCTCGCGATTTTGTGCGCGCTGATGGCAGGCCTGGCCGCGCGCGTAGCCACGGCACAAGAAGAACATCCTTACTACGGTCCGCGGCTCATCGAAGAACGCATCCGCATCGCGGCGCCGAACAATCGCAGCATCGCGGCCACCGTACTCCGTCCGGAAGGACAGGGGCCCTTCGGCGCTGTGGTCCTCAATCACGGCGTGTCGGCTTCTGCGCGCGAGCGCGCGCGCGAATCGTCCGACCTTCTGATCAACGCCGCCGCCGTATTCGCCCGCCGCGGTTATGTGGTGGTGATGCCCCTGCGTAGAGGTTTCGGCGCCACCGGTGGAGAGATGGCCGAGGACCCGGGGTCCTGCTCCAATCCCGACTACTTCACCGCCGAGGGCAAAGCTGCCGACGACGTGATGGCGGCCTACGACTATGCGCGCGCGCTGCCGTATGTCGATGGCAACCGCATGATCCTCGCCGGTCAGTCCGCCGGCGGCATGGTCTCGCTCTTCACCGCCGGCACCCGCAATCCGCAGGGCCTGATCGCCGTCCTTTCCTTCGCCGCCGGACGCGGCGGCGACCCCGATGCCACCCCCGGTGTGCCCTGTGCGGTCGAGCCGGTCGCGCGGGTGCTCGATACGGTCGGCAAGAACATCCATGCGCCGGTGCTGATGCACTACTCCGAGAACGACCTCTTCTTCAGCCCGAAGGTCTCGCGTGGCTGGTACGAGCGGCTGGCCGCGGGCGGCGCGAAGGCCGAATATGCGCTGCAGCCCGCTTTCGGCAAGGATGGCCACTACATCTTCGGCGACACGCTGGGCGTGCGCTACTGGCTGCCCACCGTAGAAGACTTCCTCAATAAAAACGGCGTCACCTTCGCGCGCCTGGATTCGGCTGATCCCGACCGTGCGCCGCTTCTTGCGCTCGACCGCGTGCCGAACATCAAGAGCGACGCGTGCAAGGGCCTCTACCGCGCCTTCCTCGAGTCGCCTGGGCCCCGCGCGTACGCGGTCAGTCAAGATGGCCGCTGCGGCTTCGCCGGTGGTCTGCAGGACGCCCGCGACGTCGCCGTCAAGCAATGCTCCAATGTCTCGAAGTCCGGATGCCTGCTCTACGCCGTGGACGACGCCATCATCTGGAAGGAATCGGTCGCCGGTCAGGGAGCCGCGGCAACCGCCGCCGCCGCAGCAGGAGCCCGCTGATTTAGTGAGCGCCCGCTTGCATTTCTCCATCGTCCACGAGCAGGCGAAGGACGGGCGCTGGACCGCTCAAGTGCCGGAGTTCCCGCAGCTCGTGGCCTACGGCAGCACGAAGGAAGAAGCGACCGAGAAGGCCGAGATCCTCGCCCTCCTCGCGCTCGCGGAGAAGCGCTTCCGGCTCGGCCGTCAGGGGGCCTGACCACCTTCGCTCCTTCGCGCGGCGCCCCTCTTCGGCGCGCCGTTGCTCGTGGCGGTCACCGGTGCTACCCCCGGCGCTTCGCTTTCACCGCCTTTTTCGCCGAGGGTTCGAGTACGAGCCGCTGCGCCACAGACGCGTTAAGCGCGGTCGCGAGCGCAGCATCGCCGGATACCAGGTCTTCCCAGGATAGCTCCAGTCCCTTACGGCGGCCCTTGCCGACCAGCTTCAGTCCCTCGGGCGAGAGCGAAACCACGAAAGGCTTGCCCGCGATGCTGAGTTCCCGCTTGAGCGTCTTGTCGAGCTTCGTGGCCATGAGGGCGCCTTAGAAAAGAAAACCCCGCCGAAGCGGGGTTTCTCTAGAGCGGCTGCGCTTTAGTTCGAGACGTTGATCGAGCTCGTCGTCACGATGCTCCTCGGCGTCGTGACGGTGGCCCCTAGGCGGCCGGTGCTCGCCGCAGTGCAGGTGAAAGGTGCGGCCGCGCCGCTTTGCGTGACGGACGTACGGATGATGACCTCGTAGGTGAAGATCGTGCTCGTCTGCCATGCTACGGCGGCATTCGCCGGACAACCTGCCGATCCGAGCAGGCATGCAGTCGTGTTCGGGACTGAAAACGTGGTCGGCGTCGACACGATCGTACCGTTTGTCGCCGAGAACACCACGCCTGTGCCGGCCGGCATGGCATTGCCGTTGACGTCCGTGACGGTTACTAGGACGGTGCGTTGGGTCGGAGTAAACGGCGCGGCGGAAGTGCAGGGGGTGAACACGATGCCCGNCGCGGGGTTGATGGGATTGAACGACGTGTCGTAGAAGGTGACCACCGCATTGGATCCCGAAAAGATGATCGGGATGTTGCGGAACACGTGGATCGACTTGCTTGCACTGCATGTGCCCGCTGAGCTGGTGCCGGTGGTGTCGTTGCACAGCACGCCGTTGTATTTACCGTCCGGCCCGTCATAGGCCCCATTGGCATTGAAGTCGAATGGCGTCTCGGACGCGTCGCGAATGCCATTCTCATTGCTGTCGAGGAACGCTTCCGGCATGTCGCTCGCGACACCGTTGTCGTCGACGAGCTCGTTCGCGTCCGCAAGGCCATCGCCGTCCGTGTCTGTGAAGGTCTCCTCGCCGATGGCGTAGGCCAGCACGGTCACGCGCCCGTTGGTCGGACGCAGCGCCTGGCTAGTCATCGTCGCCGAACAGGCGCCGCTCGCGGTACTGCAGCTCGGGACAATCGACCCGCCCTCGGCGACGAAGTTGACGGCGGTACCGTCGGGCACGGGGTTGTTAAAGTGGTCCGCGGCCCGCGCCGTCAGGACGGTCGTTGTGCCGTCGAAGTTCAACCCTTCGATGTTGAATGTCGATGCCGATACCGAAAAGTTCGACTGCTCGGGAATGCCGGTGCTGATGGTCAGCTGATCCGATTGTGTGCTGAGCGTCACGCCTCCAGAGACCGTGCTTGCGAGCACCCGCACCGGCGTGGCGATCGTGCCCGCTTGCACAGTGACGACTGCCTGGCCCGTAGTTGGATCGGAGGTGGCCGTCGCCGTGGTCAAATTGTTGGCGAACGTGATGCCGCCGAGCGCGGTGCTGAGCGAGAAGTTGACCGTCTGCGAAGCGCTCAGCGGATTGCCGCCGGTATCGACGACCTTGAAGACCACCTGCGACGTTTCCTGCCGTCCGAGGCCGCCCGTGCCTTTGAGGGTGATCGCGGTCGGCGTGGCCGAGACGAACTGGATCGATCCCGCGGTCGGAATCGTGATGGTGATGTTTTGCGTCGCGGTCGCAAGGCCGCTCACCGATGCCGTTATGGTGTCGGTGCCGCCGCAGCCGTTGTCGCGGTAAGAGGCAGTGGCAATGCCGCCCGCGCCGGTGATCACGCTGGAGGTGAGCACCGCACGGCCGCTGCCGGAGCACGGCGAGGAGAACGTAACCGTCTGTCCGCTTGTAACGGGCGCGCCGTTGCTGTTCACCGTGACGCTGACGCTTGTCGTGCCGAAGGCGGACAGCGGATTGGTGCCGACCGTGAAGTTGGTGATGGTGACGTTGGCGGCGCCGATGGCGAAGCCAAGCGACCCGTTGACGCCGGCGCTGCCGACCTGGCTCTGCGCGCTCAGCGTGGTTGCTCCTGCGGATGAAAGGCTCGCCGCATTCAGGCGCACGGTCGCGGTTCCAGTCGCATCGGTGAGAGCCGTTCCTGCGCTGGGCACCAGTGAAGCGAGGGTGGCGTTTGCGACGCTGAACGTCACAACGGTATTGGGAACGGCCACGCCATTGGCGTCGCGCACGATGGCGCGGGCGATGGCCGGGACGGTGGTCGTCGCCGCGCCCGTGGTGGGGTCCGCGAGCGTGAGCACGAGGCTCGCAACGCCGGCGACCGGCGGCGGCGGAACGACCGGCGCAGGCACAGTCGCGGTCGTGCCGCCCGGACTGCCGCTGCTGCC
>C688J18823_10000727_pt1 | contig 19498 bp, 18 predicted proteins | sample HopSoiMetagenom1_FD_18823 | JGI IMG/M metagenome (IMG submission 18823) | reverse complement strand
CCTCATCCGGTCGACACCACGGAGCCCACCTCCTGGCACTACTGGCTCGGCTTCACGCGTCGCCGTCTGGGCGCCGGGGCGGAGCCCGTGGTGCGCCGCGCCAAGCTCCTCCTCGCCGAGCTGGGCAGAGCCCGGCGCGGCGTCGAGCTCCCGCTCGCTCCGATCCACGGCGACTACAAGCTCGGTAATGCGGTCCAACTGTCGAATGGCTCGTGGGCGAATCTCGATCTGGATCTCGTGCGCATCAAGGAGCGGCTCTCCGACGTGGCCGCCAGCCTGTACTGGGCATCTGAGAGTGGCGCCAACGTCGACCTCCGCGAACTCTGCTGCGCCTACGACAGTTCCGCTCCCGAACCCGTGACGCCCGACGAGCGCCGGTTCCTTCCGGCGATGATCACGCAGGTTCCCCTGCACTGGGTTGCAACGGCCTGGATCATGGACAGCGTGCCCGAGGCGGAGAGAGCGATGGACGCGGCCGAGGCGTGGTGGGCACGCCGCGAGGAATTGACGTGGTAGTCCGGCCGGGCCGTCGGTGCTCGGGACGCACGTTCGAAATGCGGTCTATCTCCTATCCCCGTGAGCGTTTGACCCAGACAGTTTCCTCGGATAGCCGTAGTCGGTGACGGACTGCTCGCCGGCGAGGTCCGATCCGCTGACCGGCGCCTGACCGGGAGTCGGCTCTGGTTCACACTGCAACCTGCCGATGGGGCATCATGACCGCCGGTTCCGGGCGAGGGAAACGTGCGATGAGCTGGAAGTTCTGGAAGAAGAAGCCGGCCGACCTGACAGATGATCAGCGTGCGGTCCTTCGGCGGCTCGTCTCGTCCGCCAAGTACGAGCTCATCCCGCTCGACTCGATCCTCACGAAGGCCGACGCCCTCCCGGAAGGCGCGGCCGTCACGGTGACCGCGTCGCCGAGTCACGGGATCGAGGCGACGTTCGACCTCGCCGAGAAGCTGGCTGCGCGGGGCCACGACGTCACGCCCCACATGTCCGCGCACATGATCCGCGACCGCGCACATCTGCAGGAGCTGCTCGACCGCGCGCGGGCAGCCTCGATGACCAAGGCGTTCGTCGTCGGCGGCGACGCTCGCGACAAGGGACAGTTCCACGACGGGGTCGACCTGCTCCGCGCGATAGCCGAGCTCGGCCATCCCTTCACCGAGATCGGCGTCCCCAGCTATCCTGAGGGCCACCCGGACATCCCCGACAACGTGCTCCTCGCCGTCCTGAAGGACAAGCAGGCGATCGCGACGTCGATGACCACGCAGATGTGCTTCAATCCCGGCGCGCTGTCCTCATGGCTCGTTCGGATGCGCGCGGCCGGCATCACCCTTCCGGTCCACCTCGGTGTGCCGGGCGTCGCGGAACTCACGAAGCTCATGGCGATCAGCGCGCGCATCGGCGTCGCCGACTCGGCCCGCTATCTCAAGAAGAACAGGTCGATGGTCGGGCACCTGATGCGTGGCGGTTCGTTCGGGCCAGACGCGTTCCTTGAAGCGCTCGCACCAACGTTGGTCGATCGCGACGCGGACGTGCACGCGCTGCATGTCTTCACGTTCAATCAAGTCGCGAACACCGCGGATTGGCAGCGACGCATGCTGAACGGCGAACTCACCGCCTGACCAGCGTTCCCGTCACGGCTGATCACGTCGCGTACACTGGGTTCGTGCCTGATTCCTATGGGAAACGAGCGCGTCGCGATGCGAACGCGAAGAAGCTGGCGGCCCGTCAAGCCCGCCGCGATGAGCGAGCGCAGCGCAACCGCGATCGCGATGCCGGTCTGATCGAGAAGGGTGTGCCGATCGGCCCCGCGGAGCAGGCTGAGTTCCTTCCCGACGCCGATGAACTGGCGCAGATGGACAAGGAGATCGCCGGCACCGAGTAGCCGGCTCCCTTCCCGGCCTGTCGCAGGCCGCTGCTAGCCTCGCGTCGATGCCCGACGCAGCCACGATCCTCGACGGGCTGAACGCTGCCCAGCGCGAGGCCGCCGGGGCGACTCGCGGACCCGTCGCGATCCTCGCCGGGGCCGGCACCGGCAAGACGACCACCATCACGCGGCGCATCGCGTGGCAGGTCGCGAGCGGTGCCTTCCAGCCCGGACAGATCCTGGCGGTCACCTTCACGCAGAAGGCGGCCGGGGAACTGAGAGAACGCCTGGGCGCGCTCGGGGTCGAGGGCGTCGAAGCCCGGACCTTCCACGCCGCTGCGCTGCACCAGCTCGGCGGCCTGTGGGAGCAGGCCAGCGGATCCCGCCTGCCCGAGGTTCTGGACCACAAGGCGAGGCTGATCACGCCGCTCGCCAACGCGTTGCCGCCGCCCCACCGGTTCCTGCCACGCCGCGAGCTTGCCGCCGAGATCGAGTGGGCCAAGAACCGGTTGATCACGCCCGATACGTACGTCGACGCGCTCGCCGAGCAGGAGCACGAGCCGCCGATCCCGGTCGAGCTCATGGACGGCGTCTATCGCGATTACGAACGCCGCAAGGAACGCAGCGGCGCTCTGGACTTCGAGGACATGCTCGCGCTCGCGATCCGGATGATCGATGAGCATCCCGCGGTGGCCGAACGCATCCGCGGGCGCTACCTCGCGTTCACCGTCGACGAGTTCCAGGATGTGAACCCGCTCCAAGCGGCATTGCTCGATCGCTGGCTCGGCGGCCGCGACGAGCTCTGCGTCGTGGGCGACGACTATCAGACGATCTTCGGGTTCACGGGCGCCTCGCCGTCATACCTGCTGTCGTTCCCCGAGCGGTTCCCCCGCGCGAGGATCGTTCGCCTCGAGGAGAACTACCGGTCGACCCCCCAGATCCTGTCGCTGGCGAACCGGCTCGCGCCGCTGCTCGGCGGCTTCGAGAAGCGCTTGCACGCGACGCGACCCGATGGTCCCGACCCGATGACCCGGTCGTTCGCGTCAGAGGCCGACGAGGTGTCGTGGATCGTCGCGCGGTGTCGCGAGGTGCACGAGCAAGGTGTCGACTGGGAAGAGATCGCGATCCTCGCGCGGATCAATGCCCGAACCGAACCGTTCGAGGAGGCGTTCGCGGCGGTCGGCGTCCCGTACCAGGTCCGCACGGGCGCGTTCCTTCAGCGGCCGGCGGCGCGCGCGGTGCTCGGACGGTTGCGTCGTGGCGGCGGCGCGCCGGTGGTTGCGGCGATCGAGCAGACGACGGACGCGCTCGGGTTCGATCCCGAGACGACGCCGGATGCGGACGACGAACGCACGCGCCAGGCCGACCTTGCCCGGTTCCGATCGCTCGCACGTGAGTTCGCCGAGGCGCACGGCGACGACGCGACCATCGGCGCGTTCATCGCCGAGCTGCCGTCGCGGTTCTCGACCGAGGAGTCCGGCCGGGGCGTCCAGCTGCTGACCTACCACCGGTCGAAGGGCCTCGAGTTCGACGTCGTGTTCCTGCCCCGCGCGCTCGACGGCGAGATCCCGTACAAGAGCGGCCGGACCGCGGCCGATCCCGACGAAGAACGCCGGCTCTTCTACGTGGGCGTGACCCGGGCGCGTCACTGGCTCGCGATCACGTGGCCGATCGACGGGAAGGCGGCGGTGAGTCCGTTCGTCGCCGAGGCGACCGGTGTGAAGCCCAAGGTCGAGAAACGGCTACAGCCCAAGCGTGTCGACAGCGGCGATCCGTTGTTCGAGCGTCTGCGCGTGTGGCGCCGAGAGCGCGCGGTCGCCGACGGCGTGCCGCCGTACGTCATCTTCCACGACAAGACGCTGGTGCTGATCGCGGAGGCGCGTCCCACGTCGCCGGCCGCCCTGCGGTCGATCTCCGGTGTGGGACAGGCCAAGGTCGAGCGGTACGCCGACGACGTGCTCACCGTCGTCGCCGGCGGCTGACGGCGTCAGACCGACACGATCAACCGGTCGACGACGTAGTCGGCGAACGACGGTCGGACGAACACCCGCGTTGCGTCCGGCAGTTCCTGCAGGATGACCTGTGCCCGTGCCAGCAGCGTTTGCGCGCATACGCCAGGCACCCAACCGCCGGCCGGATCGAGGTCGAGTGAGCAAGCCGATGCGAGCAGCGCCAGGCGGTTCGGACCATGGAGCTCGATCACGGCCCGGTTGGCGCTCACATCGACGACCACATGATGCGTATCGGCCAGCAAGACCTCGAGGCCGTCCACGACCACGCCGGGATCGCCGGGCGCGGCCACGAGGAGCCATTCGTCTGGAGCGAGCCACAACGTGGCCCGGCTTATGTCGCCACTGAAGGTGTTCGGTTCGAGCGGCAGCCCGAGCCGCGCGGCATCGGCGTTCTCACACCGAACATCCACCTGCGTCAGGAACGGGACCTCGACGGCGTCGATCGTCGCGAGGGCGGCCGCGCGGTGCGCGAGCGGGGACCGGACGTCAACCATCACGCCGCGTCCCTTCGGGGTCGTAGAAGACGGGATCGGCCACCCGGCACGGCACCGTCGCGTTGCCGATCACCGCGTGGATCTCGTCGCCGATGCGACCGCGTCCGCCCTCGACAAGGGCGAGCGCGATGCTGCGACCGAGCGCCTCGCTCCGGTATGACGACGTGACCCAACCGAGCATGTGCGCCGGAGGCTCGGGTATCGTCGCGCCGGCGATCAGCTGCGTTCCCTCCGGAAGCACGCGTGCAGGGTCGTCGGTCATGATGCCGACCAACTGCTTGCGATCGTCGCGGAGCATGTCGCTGCGCACCAGCGACCGCTTCCCGACGAAGTCGCCCTTGCCTGTGTTGACGATCCACGCCATGCCGAGATCGTCCGGTGTCTGCGTTCCGTCGGTCTCCTGTCCGACGATCACGTATCCCTTCTCCGCACGGAGCACGTGCATCGCCTCGGTGCCGTACGGCGTGATACCGAACGGTTGACCGGCCGCCATCACGGCGTCCCACACATGCTCGGCGTGCCAGGGCGACACGTGGAGCTCGTAGCTCAGCTCACCGGTGAAGCTGATGCGGCCGATCCGCGCAGGCACCCCCGCGACCGTCGCATCGCGGAACGTCATGAACCGGAACGCGTCGTTCGCCAGGTCAGCGTCGGTGCCGCAAGCGGCGACGACCTCGCGGGCTCGGGGGCCGCCGACGGCGACCACCGACCACTGCTCGGTCACGCTCGTGCAGTACACGCGCAGATCGGTCCATTCGGTCTGGAGCCACTCCTCGAAGCGGTCCATCACGGCGGCCGCGCCGCCGGTCGTCGTCGTCACGACGTAGTGCTCATCGGAGATACGCATCGCGACCCCGTCGTCGAACACCATCCCGTCGAGTCCGAGCATGAGTCCATACCGGATGGACGCCACCGTCAGGTTCGACATCCGATTCGTGTACATCCGATCGAGGAAGACGCCAGCGTCGCGTCCGCGCACATCGATCTTCCCGAGTGTGCTCGCGTCGAGGACGCCGACGCCAGTGCGGAGGGCTCGCGTCTCGCGCGCGACCGCCGCGTCCATGTCCTCGTCGCCGCGCGGGTAGTAGCGCGGGCGTTTCCACTGGCCGACGTTCTCGTAGACCGCGCCGTGCGCGTCGTGCCACGCGTGGATCGGCGTGACCCGGATCGGATCGAGCAGCACGGGACCGCTGTCCGTGCCGGCCAGCGCCGAGAACGGGACCGGCGTATACGGCGGCCGGGCGTTGGTCGGACCTTGTGTGCCGGGCGCCCAGCCGAGAAGCCGGTTCACGATCTCGGCGGTCAGCACGCCGCTCGTCCGGCCCTGGTCGATCGTGGTGCCGATGTAGGTCGCCCGCTTCACGTGCTCCGCGTTGGTGAGGCCGCCGCCCACGGCCCCGCCCACGTCTGCGACGGTCTGATCGCGCTGGAGCTCGACGTATTTCTCGTGATCATCGCCGTCGTCGACCACCCAGATCGGGAACGACGACGGCACGTCGCCGCCCGCGCGACCGACGATGGTGAGCCAGTCCGGACCCGAGCCGTCGTGCACGAAGCATGTCTTGTCGTCGTCGTAGCGCAGACCGATGCCGAGGCCGCGCGCGAGCTGGATCGCCGGGTTCCAGCCACCGCTGACGAGAGCACGTCCGCTGGGATCGTGGTGTGTTGGCCGTCAGCGGCGGACACCGTGACGCCGGTGAGCGCGGGGTCGCCGTCGGTTGCGACCACCCTGGCGTTCAACCGGACCTCGATCCCCGCCGCACGCACCCGCTCGGTCGCCTGACCCGGCCGGACAGCCGGATCGACCACCACGACGGTCGTCCCATGGGCGGCGAGCGCCTCGGCGGCGTCGTGACCCGCATGGTTCGCCGCGAAGACCACGGCCCGATCGCCGACAAGCACGCCGTAGCGCTCGAGGTACGCGCGCGCCGACGAGGCGAGCATCACGCCTGGTCGGTCGTTGCCGGCGAAAGCCAGCGGGCGCTCATGCGCGCCGGTCGCGAGGACCACGCGGCTTGCGCGCACGTGATGGAAGACGTCCATCACGCCGTCGCGCTGATAACAGAGCACGTAGCCGTCGTCGTAGATGCCGGTTGCGGTCGTCGAGGTAAGGGTGATCGCGTTCTGCGGCGGATCCATCACGACGTTGTGCTCGTCGACGAGCAGGACGCGTCCCGCCGCCCCGGCTGCGGCCGCGCGCCCGGAGGCACCCGCTCCTATGACGATCGTCTCAACATGCCGGTGTGTGTGACGTGCCGGGCGCGGGGCGACCGGATCCGTGGGCAGTACGCCGACACCCGCTCGGCTACGCACGCGCAGACCGTCAACTATGTTGACCATCGTGGCGGGCCGGATCGGCTCGAACCACGGCGCCGAGATCTCGACGAACGCGTTCGGCTCCTCGACACCGGCCGAGTACACGCCGCGCGGCCGGCCGGCGATCGGCGACACGAATCCGCCGATGGCGCCGGTCGCGAGCAATGCGCTCGCCACAGTGTCGCCCGCGAAGCCGCCGATGTCTCGTCCATCGAAGGCGAACGTGACCGGCTGCGAGCGGTCGAGCCAGGATCCGGCTCCGTCGATCCGGTGGCCGCTCACACCGGCGGTTCCTCGCCCATCGCGTAGGTGGCGATCATCCGATACGTCGCCGTATCGCGGATCGCGTTGAACCATCGGCGGCATCCGGCGGCGTGCATCCATCGCTCGGCCCATGCGCCCTTCGGGTTGTCCCGCATGAACAGGAAGTCCGCCCAAGCCGCGTCGCTCAGCACCTCGGGATCGTCCGGGTACGCGAGATGCGCCTGTCCGCCGTACCGGAACTCGGTCTCGTCGCGGTCGCCGCACCACGGACAGCGGATGAGCAGCATCAGCCGTGCTCCTCGTCGAACGCCGCGACCGCTCGCTTCGTCGCCGTCATGCGCCACGCTTCGGTCAGCAACTCCTCGACCTCGCCGCGATCGGCCTTCGACACGACGACGCCGATCCAGCCGTGGACGCCCACGTACGAGGGCACGAAGTACGCGTCCGGGTTCTCCCCGATCAGCGCTTGCTGTTCGTCTCGGGTCGCCTTGATGCTCGCTCGCTTCCCGTCTGCGCCGAGCGTCGCGAACATCTTGTTGCGAACGCGGAACGTCGCCTCGCCCCACGTCTCTACCTCCGTCGCGTCGGGCAGCGCGAGCGCGGCCGATCGAAACGTCGCCGTGCGCATCAGTGGGCGACCCCAGCGGCGCCATGCTCGTCGATCAACGCACCGGTCGTGAAGCGGTCCAGCGCATACGGCTTCGCGAGCTCGGCTTGTTCGCCGGTCGCGATGGTCTCCGCGAAGACCCAGCCGCTGGCGGGCGTGGCCTTGAAGCCGCCGGTGCCCCAGCCGCAGTTGAGGTACAGGCCGGGGATCGGCGTGACGTCGATGATCGGCGAGGCGTCCGGGCAGACGTCGACGATGCCGCCCCACGTTCGAAGCAGCGCTGCGTGCCTGAACACCGGGAAGAGCTCGCACGCCGCGGCCATCTGGTGCTCGATCACGTGGAACGACCCGCGTTGCCCATAGCCGTTGTAGCTATCGATGCCGGCGCCCATCACGAGCTCGCCCTTGTCGGCCTGCGACACGTACACGTGGACGGCATTGGACATCACGACACAGTTGAGAACCGGCTCATACAACGCGCTCACGAGCGCCTGCAACGGGTGGGACTGCACCGGCAGGCGGAGGCCGACCATCGAGGCCAGCACGCTCGTGTGGCCGGCCGCGACCAGCGCGACCTTGTTCGCACGGATCGCGCCGCGCGTCGTCTCCACCCCGGTCACTGCGCCGCCGCTGCCGCGCAGGAACCCCGTGACCTCCGCGTGTTCGACGATGTCGACGCCGTGATCGCTCGCACGCGTCGCCAACCCCCACGCGACCTTGTCGTGCCTGGCCGTCCCGCCGCGCCGCTGCAGCGCGCCGCCGATCACCGGGTAGCGCGCGTCGGGCGAGATGTCGATGATCGGGCAGAACTCCTTGACCTGCTCCGCGTCCAGCATCTCGGCATCGATGCCTTGCAGGTGGTTGGCCTCCACCCGACGGGTCGAGTTCCGTATCTCAGCGACGTGATGCAGGATGTTGAGGACGCCCTTCTGGTCGAACTGCACGTCCCACCCGAGATCGTTCTCGAGGCCTTCCCACAGCTTCAGCGAGTGCTCGTAGATCGCGGCCGAGGCGTCCCATAGGTAATTGGACCGGATCACCGTGGTGTTCCGGGCGACGTTGCCGCCCGCGAGCCAGCCCTTCTCGACGATGCAGACGTCGGTGATGCCGTGGTTCCGCGCGAGGTAGTAGGCCGTCGCGAGCCCGTGCCCCCCACCGCCCACGATCACGACGTCGTAGGCGTCCTTCGGCTCGGCGCTGCGCCAGTAGCGCTGCGGTTCCTCGGTCATCCCGCCCTTCCCCCTGACGCGGCAGTCTGTCCGACCGGTCGGCTTCCGGCAACGCGGGGATGCGCGCGGCGCAACAACCGGTTCGACCGCGCAACGCGTCCGGCGCTACGATGCGCGGGCCCGTCCGAGAGGGTTGCTGGGTGCGCGACGAGACCGGTGGTTCGCTCCAGTCGGTGAACCGCGCGCTCACGGCACTTGAGCTCGTGGCCGACGCCGGCGAGCTCGGGGTCAGCGAACTCGGCAGGCAGCTCGGCGTCCACAAGGCGACGGCCTCCCGCCTGGCGGCGGTCCTCGCCGAACGCGGCCTCTTGGAGCGAGATCCGCTCACGGAGCGGTACCGGATCGGGTTCGGGCTGGTCCGCCTGGCGGGCGCGGCGATGAGCGGATTGGATCTCGTGCGGCTCGCCCGTCCGATCCTCGAGACGCTGGCCGAACGCGCCCGCGAGGCGAGCAACCTCGGCGTTCGCAGCGGCGACGACGTGGTCTACGTCGACCAGATCTCCGGATCGCGTTCGATCGTCACGGTGAGTTGGGTAGGACGACGGACACCGATGCACTGCACGTCCAACGGCAAGGTGCTGCTCGCGTTCGCGGAGGAACCCGATCGCGACCGCCTGCTCGCCGAGCCGTTCGAGCGGTTCACGGACCACACGATCACTGATCCCGTACAGCTTCGCCACGAGCTCGACGCGGTGAGGACCCGGGGCTACGCGCAAGCGGTCGAGGAGCTGGAGGAAGGGCTCAACGCCGTCGCGGCGCCCGTCCGCCAGGCCGACGGCCGGGTGATCGCAGCGCTCGGCGTGTCGGGGCCGGCGTTCCGGATGCACGCGGTCGACGTGCCGCGGCTCGGCTTGCTCACCGCGGAGGCGGCACAGGCCGTGTCGCGGCAGCTCGGGCACCTCGACCGTGGGCGGGTGGCCGGATGACGACCTGGGATCGGAACGCTCGTCCTGCCGGATCGTTGCTCGACGCGCTCGGCGCGACGCCCCTCGTGCGGCTCGCGCGCGTCGCGCCCGACCTGGAGCTCTTCGCGAAGGTCGAGTGGTACGGCCCGACCGGATCGGTCAAGGACCGGATCTACGCGCACATGCTCGGCAAGGCCGAGACCGCGGGGCGTCTGCGGCCCGGCATGACGGTGATCGAGTGCACGACCGGCAACGCCGGCATCGCGTGCGCGGCCGTCGCCGCGATCAAGGGCTACGAGTGCGTGATCGTGATGCCAGAGGGGATGAGCCCCGAACGCAAGCGGATGATCGAGGCCTACGGCGCGCGCCTCGAGCTGACGCCCGGCGCCGGGACCGACATCGACCTCGCGCTCACACGGATGCGCGAGCTGGTCGCGGCCGAGCCGGACCGCTTCTTCTTCCCCGGCGAGTTCGAGAACCCCGACAACCCCGAGGCGCAGCAGCAGAGCGGCCGTGAGATCTGGGAACAGCTGGAGGGACGGATCGACGCGGTGGTCGCGGCGCAGGGAACCGGCGGCTGGATCACCGGCGTCACGCGGGCGCTGAAGGCCAACGACGCCACGGTGCTCGCCTTCGCGGTCGAGCCCGCGGAGTGTCCGTTGATCAGCGAGCAGCGATGGGGGCGCCACGGTGTTCCCGGGATCGGTGACGGGATCATCCCGCGCAACCTCGACCTCGCGGTGATGGACGGGATCGTGACCGTGCGCACCGACGACGCGCTCGCGATGGCGCAGCGGATGGCCCGCGAAGAGGCCATGCTCTGTGGCCCCTCGAGCGGCATGAACGTCGTGGCCGCCCACAAGGTCGCGGCGAAGCACCCCGAGCTCCGCCGGATCGTGACCGTCGTGCCCGACACGGGCCAGCGGTATCTGTCGGGGGAACTCTTCGGCGAAGGCGTGGAGGTCGACGTCGACGATCGCGATCACACACCCGACGACGACATCCTCGAACAGGTTGCGATGCATCGAGACCGCTTAGAGTTCATCGCGTGACCGAGGCCTGGGAGCTGAGCGCCACCGACGCGTTGGCGCGGATGCGCGCCAAAGAGCTGTCACCGGTCGAGCTGTTGGCATCCGTGCAGGCACGCGCCGAGGTGGTCGAGCCAACCGTCAACGCGTTCACCGAGCGGCGGGATGAGGAAGCGCTCGCCGCGGCGAGGACGTCGGCAGAGCGATACGCCTCCGGTGAGGACATCCGTCCGCTCGAAGGGGTGCCGGTCGCGCTCAAGGAAGAGGTGTCGGTCGAGGGCTGGCGGATGCGCTACGGGTCGCTCGCGGTCGACGAGATCGCGGACGACACCGCGCCGATCGCCGAACGGATCTTCGCGGCGGGCGCCGTCGTGCACGCGCGCACCACGACACCGGAGTTCTCATGCACGGGCTACACGCATTCGAAGCTCTGGGGCATCACACGAAACCCGTGGAACCCGGACGTCGCGGTCGGCGGGTCGAGCGGCGGGTCGGGGGCGTCGCTCGCGTCGGGCACGTCGGCGCTCGCGAGCGGCTCGGATATCGGCGGCTCGATCCGGATCCCGGCATCGATAAACGGCGTCGTGGGGTTCAAGGCGCCGCACGGCCGGGTCCCGACCGCAGCGCCCTACAACCTCGACCGGTACTGCCATGACGGCGTGCTTGCGCGCACGATCGCAGACTGCGCGCTGTTCGAGAACGTGGTCGCGGGTCCGCACCCCGCCGACATCGCGAGCCTGCGTCCCAAGCTCGAGATCCCAGAACGCCTGGACGGCGTCGACGGGATGCGGATCGCTTTGTCGGTCGACCTCGGCTCGTGGGACGTCCACGAGGAGGTCGCCACGAACACGCGCGCCGCCGGCGAGGCGTTGATCGGGGCGGGCGCCAAGGTTGACGAGGTCGACATCCCGTGGAACCTCGAGCTCCTGATGGACACGGCCCGCAGGCACTTCGCCTCGATCTTCGGGGCCGAGATCGCCGGCGCGGCCGATGCGTTCCCCGACCTCGTCACCGACTACGTCCACGCCTGGGCGGACGAGGCACGTGCGTTGATGGCGGAGCCCGGCTCGTTCCTGCGTGGCTTGCACCAGGAGGCCGACGTCTGGGCGCCGATCGGGCAGCTCTTCGAGGCCTACGACGCCCTCATCTGTCCGACGTGGACCGTGCCGGGGATCGCAGCGGGTGACAGCATCCTCGGCCAGCTGTTCGACGCCGGCGGCGGCAACGACCGGCAGTTCACGTGCTTCATGACGACGCCGTTCAACATCTTGGCGCCGTGTCCGGTGCTGGCCGTGCCGAGCGGGATCGCGCCGTCGAACGGCGTGCCGACGGGCGTCCAGATCGTCGGGCGAACCTACGACGACGTCACCACGTTCCGGATCGGCGCGGCGCTCGAGGAGGTCAGGCCCTGGAGCGGCCTGGCGCCGTTCGCGGGATGAGCGTCGACGGCCGGTTGCAAGCGCTCGTCGACGCCGATGTCGCCGCGTGGCCGCAGATGCCCGGCCGACTTCTCCGTGTGCTCGCCCCCGGACTCGGCACCGACGTGGAGGTCGCCGCCGGGGTCCAGGAGCTCGGCGACGGGCCGCTGCGGCCCGGGTCGCGGTTCCGGATCGCGAGCGTGACTAAGCCGTTCGTCGCGGCGGCGACCCTGCGGTTGGTCGAGCAGGGCCGGCTGTCGCTCGACCAGACCGTGGCCGAGCTGCTCGAAGGGCCCTACGACGAGTTGCTCCGCACCGGCGGCTACGACACCGACGCCATCACCCTTCGGCACCTGCTGACACACACGAGCGGCATCTATGACTTCGCTGCCGACGCGTACGGCGACGAGCTCACCGACGGGTTCACGGCGCAGGTGGTGAAGGATCCGGCGCGGCGGTGGACGCGTTTCGAGCAGATCCGGTGGGCGGTGGAGCACGGCACGCCGTACGGAACACCCGGGACGGTGTTCGGCTACTCCGATACCGGCGCATGCTTGGTCGGCGAGGTTCTCGAGCGCGTCACCGGCCTGACGATGGGGGCGGCGCTGCGACAACTCATCGACTATGAGCGGCTCGGCTTGCGGACCACGTGGCAGGAGACGATCGAGGACGAGCCGGCCGATCTACCTCCGCTGTCCCATCAGTACGAGCGAGACATGGACGTCGCAGAGATGGACGCGTCGGTCGACCTGTACGGCGGCGGCGGGCTGATGTCGACGTGCGGCGATCTGGCGCGGTTCTTCCGAGCGCTCCTGCGCAACGACGTTTTCGATCGCCCCGAGACGCTTGCCACGATGACCGAGACGCTGGCGGATCTACCGCGCGCCTCCGGCACCAACGACGAGACGGTGTCGGACGCCGCGATGTATCTGTTCCGCTCCGATACCGCCGATGTCACGTGGTGGGGCCACGACGGCTACTGGGGAACGACCGCCTACACGTGCCCCACGCGCGACGTCACGATCGTGACGAGCCACCAGCGATCGGACATGCCCGAGGGGTTCGATCGGATGGCGTTGGTAGCCGACGCCTTCATGGAGCTCGAGGGACTGTAGCCGGCGTTGACGGGTCCGGCGCAGCGGGCCATATCCTGCGGCCTATGACGACCTACCCGCTGTCCGACACCGACCGTGAGATCCAGGAGCGCGCCCGGCGCTTCGTCGAGGACGAACTGATCCCCTGGGAGGTCCACGCCGAGGAGCACGGGGGCAAGATCCCTGAACAGGACCACCGCCGGCTCGAACAGCGGGCCCGCGACCTCGGTCTGTCCGGGATGAACCTGCCGACGGACCTAGGCGGCGGCGGATTCACGACGTTGCAGCAGGTGCTGGTGTCGGAGCAGATCGGTCGCGTCACGAACGCGCTCGGCTGGTGCGTGCACACGCCGGCCGAATGGGCGCCGGAGGTCATGACCGACGAGCAGATCGAACGGTGGTTGAAGCCGGCGATCCGGGGGAGCGGAGCGAGTGCTACGCGATCACCGAGGCCGGTGCCGGGTCCGACGTCGACGCGATCGAGGCGACCGCGAAGCGCGATAGCGACGACTACGTGTTGGCCGGCGAGAAGATGCACGTGACGTCGTTCAACCGGGCCGACCACATCTTCTTCCAGGCGAAGCTCGCCGACGGAGACCATGCGGGGGAGCACGCGCTGTTCGTGGTCGACAAGGACACGCCAGGTGTGCGGTTGGTGCGGGAGCCGCGCTACACGCACACCTACCCCGACACCCACGCGATCGTCGCGTTCGACGACGTCCGGGTGCCCGCCTCGCAGCTGATCGGCGCCGAGGGCGACGGGATGAGCTTCACCTACGCGTGGTTCCGGTACGAGCGGCTGATGATCGCCGCGCGCTGTTGCGGCGCGGCGGAGCGTCTGATCGAGGAGGCCACCGCCTTCGCGAAGGAGCGCGTCCAGTTCGGCCAGCCGATCATCGAGAACCAGGCGATCTCGCACATGCTGGCCGACTCCCTGACGGAGCTCTGGGCCGCACGGCTGATGACNTATCGGCTCGCCGAGAACATCGNCGCCGGCGCCGACGTGAAGGTCCAGCACGCGCAGTGCTCGATGGCCAAGCTGTTCGCGAGCGAGATGGCCGGGCGGGTGGCCGATCGCGCCGTCCAGATCTTCGGCGGNCGGGGGTACATGCGCGAGAACGTTGCGGAGCGGTTCTGGCGCGAGGTNCGCGTCGACCGGATCTGGGAGGGCACGAGCGAGATCCAGCGCGAGATCGTCGCCGACCAGCTCGTCAAGCGCGGCGCGCGGGCGCTGGTCGGCTGACGGTCCCCACGGGAACGGCCGTTCGTTACGTCGCCGCCGCGTCGGCGCCCACGCGCAGGATCGAGCTGTCCTCGATCGGCCACGTCAGCGTGACGGCATCCCGCGCGTCGATCGCCTCGCTGCCCTCCGTCGACAGTTGGTGCACGACGAACGTCTTGCCCGCGCTCGTGTCGACGTGGAACTGCGTCAGCGTTCCGAGGTACACGACCTGCACGACCGTCCCCGAGAGGCGCGAGCCGCCGTTGGCCTCGGCGGCGCCGCGGGTGATGGCGATCCGCTCCGGCCGCACGGCCACGAGCGCCAGCGACCCTGTCGCGAGGCCGTGGCCCGTGGCAGGAACGACCACCCGGTCGGTGTCGTTGATCGAGAGCACCGCACGGTCGCCGTCGACGGATGACACCGCGAGCTCGGCCGCGTTCAGCACGCCGACGAAGTCCGCGACGAACGGGGTCGCCGGCCGCTCGTAGACGTCGCGCGGCGACCCGAGGTGCTCGACCACACCCTCGTTCATCACGGCGATCCGGTCCGACATCGACAGCGCCTCTTCCTGGTCGTGCGTGACATACACGAAGGTCGTCTTGAGTTCGTTCTGGATCCGTTTGAGCTCGAGCTGCATCTGCTTGCGCAGCTTGACGTCCAGGGCGCCGAGCGGCTCGTCCAACAACAGCGCCGCCGGCTCGTTGACGAGCGCTCGGGCCAGCGCAACCCGCTGCTGCTGACCGCCCGACAGCTGGCCGGGCCGGCGGTGTTCGTAACCCTCCAGTCGCACGATCGAGAGCATCTCCTCGACCTTGCGGGCGCGGTCTTCCTTGCCGACCTTCTTGAGCTTCAGCCCGTACTCGATGTTCTGCTGCACGTCCATGTGCGGGAACAGCGCGTAGTTCTGGAAGCACATGTTCACGTGGCGCTTGTTCGGCGGCACGCCGACGACGTCCTCGCCCCGGAGAAGGATGTCGCCGGCATCGGGTTCCTCGAACCCGGCCACCATGCGCATCGTCGTCGTCTTGCCACAGCCGGACGGTCCGAGCAGCGTCAGGAACTCTCCCTCGCGGATGTCGATCGTCAGGTCGTCGACCGCGGTCACGTCGCCGAAGCGCTTCGTGACGCCGCGGATACTGATCGCTGCGGTGGTCGGGTCGCTCATCGCTCGCTCATCCCTTCCCGGCGCGCAAGGAGCCGATGTCGTCCGCGGCCATCCCCGTCTGCGCTTCCAACCGCCGCTCGCTCACGAACCGGCCTGCCTCGGACGCCACAACGACGATCACCGACACCACCAGGATGACGACCGCCACGGCGATGACCGACGGCAGCCGCTCCGGCAGCCGCAGTTGCGAATACAGATAGACGGGGAACGTGGCCTGGTCGCCGACCAGAAACGACGAGATCACGAGCTCGTCGAACGAGATCGTGAACGAGATGAGGAACGCGGAGACCAGCGCCGGGACCAGGAGGGGGAACGTGATCAGCCGGAACGTCTGCATCGCGGTCGCGCCCAGGTCCCGCGACGCCTCTTCCAAGGCCGCCGGGATCCGTTGCAGGCGGGGCACCATCACGAGGATCGCGAACGGCATGGCGATAACGACGTGGCCGATCACCGCCGTGTACGGCGACAGCGGCACCCCGATCGCGTTGAACAGGATCAGCAAGGAGATCCCGAGGACCACCAGCGGGATGACGAGCGGCGCCAGCATGACGCCCGACACCAGGCCCTTCGCGAAGAACCGCCGACGGACCAACGCGATCGCGGCGGGGACGGCGAGCGCGGTCGCCACGACCGAGGTCAGCGTCGCGACGAGCAGGCTGGTCTTCAGCGCGCTCAGCAGGGCTGGCTCGTGGATGAACTGCTCGTACCACTTGGTCGTGAACCCGAGCCAGGGGAACGACACGATGTTGCTGTCGTTGAACGAGAAGATGATCAAGATCACGATCGGTGCGTAGAGGAACACGACCAGGAACCAGAAGACGACCCACAGGGTGCGCCGTCCGCCGGTCGAGATCGCCGCGTTCATTCGGTCACNGCNCGCAGGTTGAGATATCGCCCGAAGACCGCCAGCAAGATCGCCACCGCAGCCAGCATGAACACCGACATCGCNGAGCCGAGCTGCCAGTCGAAGCTCGCCGAGAACGAGCTCTGGATCACGTTGCCGAACAGGTAGCCGGCCTTCCCACCGACGATCTGCGGCGTGACGTATTCGCCGATCGTCGGGATGAACACGAAGACGAACGCCGCGACCACGCCGGGCATGGACATCGGCAGGGTGACTTTGCGGAACGTGGTCAGGCGGCTCGCGCCGAGGTCGCTCGACGCCTCGAGCATCTGCAGGTCGAGGCTCTCGAGCGACACGAAGATCGGCAGCGCCACGAACGGCACCCAGGAGTAGGCGAGCACGAGGTACACCGCGAACGTGGAGTTGTACAACCAGCTGATCTGCCCGTCCGCAGCCACGACGCCGGCGCTACGGAGCACGTGCTCGAGCACGCCCTGCGGGTTGAGCAGGACCCGCCAGGCGAGCACCCGCAACAGATAAGACGTCAGGAACGGCGTGATGATCACGAGTAAGAGCGTGTAGCGCCGGCGTCCGGCGACGAGCGCGAGCATGTACGCGACCGGATACGCCAGGACCACGCAGGTGATCGATACGCCGAACGACATCTTCAACGACTTCCAGAACAGGCCGCGGCCGAGCGGCCCTCCGAGGTACGTGTCGCTGTGGAGGAAGTAGCGCCACAGGTCGAGCGAGAGGTACTTGTCGTAGCTGATCAGCGTCAGCAGGCCGACGCTGTAGAGCGCGACGAGCACGACCGGGATGAGAAAGAACAAGATCAGCCACAGCAGCGGAACCGAGATCAGCCCGAGGTTCACCTTGGCCGTTCCGCGACGCCGTCGTCGCCGGCGCGGGGTGACGATCTCTGCCGGTGCGTGGATCGTCATCTGTTACAGCGAGGCCTTCACCTCGTTCCACGCTCGGTTGTAGTCGTTGCGCGTTGCTTGATACCGGTCGAGGTAGCTCTGTGGCTCCGACAGGCTCTTCTCGGGATCGTCGAGCCCGAACACCTTCACGACGTCGGGGTCGATCTCGTTGAGATCGACATCGAGGTTCGCGTGGCCGTAGCCCCAGTTGCTGATGAGCTTCGTGCCGACCGTCGCGGCCGACCACGCGTCCGCGAACGCGTGCGCGTGGTGGTAGTTCTGCGTGTCGGACCGCAGGACCAGGCCCTCGACCCAGGCCAGCGTGCCGCCGCTCGGCCGGATGTAGGCGACGTCGACCTTGTCCTTCAACGCGACGTATGCGTCCGGCCAGGCGTAGGTCGCCCAGACGTTGCCGGTCTGTACGTCGTCCCACATGTCCTGGTAGTTCACCCAGATGTTGTACAGGTTCTTCTGGCCCTTCTCGATCGTGTAGTTCTTCATGTCCTCGAGCTCGGTCGCCGTCATCTCGAACGAGTGGCCGGGGTCCATGCCCTGCGCGATCGCCGCCATCTGGAGGATCCACGGAGTGTCGAACCACGAGATGTGGCCGGCGGCGTCGTCGGTGAACAGATAGTCGTAGGAGTCCAGCGTCGGGTCGAGGTGGTCGGTGCGGATCAGCGGCGCCGAGTACCCCCAGTCGAGGCCGATCTCGTATTGCTTGCCGTCGATCTGCCCACTCGCCTCGATCACCGGGTTCAGCTTGGCGAAGTTCGGCATCAGCGACGTGTCCCAGGGCTGAAGCGCGCCCATGTTGATGTAGTCCTGGATGTAGCCGCTCTCCGGGTGGGTGACGTCCCACTCGAACCCTGCGGCGGTCTTCGCGAGCGCCCCCTCGGTNTTGACGAGGAAGCTGAACTTGGGTTGTGCGTAGCCCGCCTTCAGATAATCGGCGTACAGCCACTTGGCGTCGTAGCCGGCCCATTCATGCGCGTGGAGCACGCCGGGCTCAGAGTCGATCGGGCCGATGGATGCCGTCGCTCCACCCGCGGAGCCGGACTCATCCACGTTCTTCCGGCACGCGGCGAGGAAACCGGACGCTGCCAGCACGCCCGTCCCCTTGAGAAAGGTGCGTCGTGTCGCAGAGTTGCCTAGTACCGCATCCAATTGACCCATCTGGAGCTCCTCCCTCTCTTCACTGCTGCGACCTCGCGGATGATGGGCCGCTTCGGCCATCCGTGCAACCCGGCGCGCGCCGTCCTGACGCCCGGTTCGGCCCCGACGACCTGGGAACATCTGCCCACATGACGACCTTCTGGCATCCGTTCGCCGATATGGCCGCACTGGAGTCGGCCGGCGAGCTCACGCTCGTTCGCGGCGAGGGATCCCACGTCTGGGATACGGGTGGAGGGCGCTACCTGGATGCGACCGCGGGACTGTGGTTCGCGAACGTTGGCCACGGCCGCGCGGAGATCGCCGACGCTGCGGCTGAGCAGATGCGGCGGCTCGCCGCGTATCACACGTTCGGCGACCTCACGAACGAGCCGACGGCCGCGCTCACCGATCGGGTCGCCGCGCTGGCGCCGATGCCCGACGCGAAGGTGTTCCTGACGAGCGGCGGATCGGATTCGGTCGACACCGCGACGAAGATGGTCCGCCGCTTCTGGACGCTTACCGGCCAACCCGAGCGGACGGTGTTGATCCGCCGAGAGAAGGCGTACCACGGGATGCACACCGCCGGGACGTCGCTCGCCGGCATCCCCGCGAACGCGGATGGCTTCGGACCGTTNCTCCACGAGGTGGTCGAGGTGCCGTGGGACGACGCGGACGCGCTNTACGAGACCATCGACCGGCTCGGCGAAGGGCGGGTGGCCGGCTTCTTCTGCGAACCGGTGATCGGCGCCGGCGGTGTGTTCCCGCCGCCGCCCGGCTACCTCGAGAAGGCACGTGGGATCTGCCGGGACCTCGGCGTCTTGTTCATCGCCGACGAGGTGATCACCGGGTTCGGCCGGTGCGGCGCATGGTTCGCGAGCGAGCGGTTCGGGCTCGAGCCCGACCTCGTGACGTGCGCGAAGGGGATCACGAGCGGCTACCTGCCGCTCGGCGCGGT
>C688J18823_10000726_pt1 | contig 19504 bp, 18 predicted proteins | sample HopSoiMetagenom1_FD_18823 | JGI IMG/M metagenome (IMG submission 18823) | reverse complement strand
GCTCCAGCCCGCAGGCAGGTGCGGCTGGATGCCGCTGATCCCGAACGCGAACGAACCGAGGGCGCTCCCCGGCGTGAACGGCACACGGTCGGTCACGACGTAGTGGCCGGGTGGTGTGGGCGAGCTCGAAGCGCCGATCGCCGCGGGCACCGAGTACCGGAGATCGTCGCGTTTGTAGACGGCCACCCGGTGCTCGGACAGATCGACGTCGACGTGCAGGAAGGTCTGTTCGCGCGCGAGGTCCGTGAGTCGGATCCATCCTTGGCGTCGCGGCCACACATACGGGAGCTCGACGCGTCCCCATGTCCCTGCCGGGTTCGTCGCATCGACCCGAAGCACGATCGGGACGCCGTAGTACTTCGAGGTCGCGACGACGGTGCCGACGGTGGCCGAAGACGAGGATGGCTCGCGGTGGGCGGTGACGCCGCCCGCCCGGACGTGGACGAGCATGCTCGCGCGTTCCCACGGGCTCGCGGCAGCTGTCGGGTGGCCGCTCGCGCGGCGGTGGTGGCCGCCGCGTGCACCGCGCGTCCGCGGCGGCGCCGCCTCGTGCATGGCGCCGGGATGGGAGTCCCCCGTGACGATGGCGCCGGGCATCGCGATCGGTGAGGCAAGCGCCGTGCCGGCCATCGTGGCGACGGCCGGCATCGTCACGCCGAGCACCGTCGCGAGCGCGACCGATACCCACGACGTGCGCACCGCCGACCGCACGATCTGCACCATGACCGGTGCATCGGCGCCCCCTTCGGTCACCCTGAGGGGGGTTCCGCCGCTGTGGTCGGGGGATGCCCGAACGCACTACGCTCGACCGTCAGCGGGCGACGACGATCGCCGCGCCGAACCCGATCCAGGGAGGACGATCCGGCCATGATCGACACCATGCACGCGACCGCCGAGACCCTGGTCGCGCCCGGCAAGGGGATCCTCGCCGCCGACGAATCCACCGGCACGATCAAGAAGCGGTTCGACTCGATCGGCGTGGAGAGCACCGAGGAGATGCGACGCGCCTACCGGCAGATGCTGTTCACGACGCCCGACCTCGGCGAGCACATCAGCGGCGTGATCCTGTTCGACGAGACGATCAGGCAGTCGACGGATGACGGGATCCCGTTCGTCAAGCTGCTCGAAGCCGCGGGCTCGATCCCGGGGATCAAGGTCGACATCGGCGCGAAGCCGTTGGCGCTGTTCCCCGGCGAGACGGTCACCGAGGGATTGGACGGTCTGCGCGAGCGGCTCACCGATTATCGCGGACTCGGCGCGCGCTTCGCGAAGTGGCGGGCGACGATCATCATCGGCGTCGGCACGCCGACGAACTTCGCGATCGACGCGAACGCCCACGCGATGGCTCGGTATGCGGCCCTGTGCCAAGAGGCCGACATCGTGCCGATCGTCGAGCCGGAGATCCTGATGGACGGTGAGCACCCGATCGAGGCGTGCGAGGAAGCGACCGGTCGAACGCTCGACGCCCTGTACAAGCAGATGGTCGCGCACCGACTCGATCTGCCCGGCACGCTGCTCAAGGTCAACATGGTCGTGCCGGGAAGCAGAGTCCGGTGCAGGTCGACGATCAGACGATCGCGGAGGCGACGATGCGGTGTCTGTCCGAGCACGTTCCGGCGTCCGTGCCGGGGATCGTGTTCCTGTCCGGTGGGATGACCGACGAGCAGGCGACGAGCCGGCTGGATGCGATGAACCGCATGCTCGCCGCGGGGGACGGCGCGCCGTGGGCGCTGTCGTTCTCGTACGGCCGCGCGCTGCAGGCGCCGGCGCTCACCGCGTGGGGCGGCGATCCTCTGAAGGCGACGGCGGGGCAGCGAGCGCTCGCGCATCGCGCGAGGATGAACGGTCGCGCCCGCGACGGCGCGTACGATCCCGCGATGGAGTCGGCGGCGTAGTCCGGTCGCGCCCCGTCAGCGTCAGGTACCCGGCGATCGCGAGGAACATCACCGCCTGTGCGAGGTAGATCGTCCGGAAGCTGACGACCGAGATCAAGACCGCGCCCGCGGCGATCGAGGCCGCGTACGGCACGGTGAACACCGCCTCGATCGCACTGTTGACTCGGCCCTGCATCGAGACGTCCGTCCTGCGCATCATCAGCGTCGTGAACGCCACGTTGTACAAGGACACGGCGATCCCGATCGCGACCGCCGACACGAGCACGATCGCGAGCGTCGGCCACGCGAGGACGGCGACCCCGAGGCCGATCGCGAGGAGCGCCCAGGCGATCGTGGCGAACTCACCGATCCTGCGCATCGTCGCGCCGACGGCGACGCCACCGATGACGGCGCCGACCCCTTGTGCGGTCGAGAGCACACCGAGGAACTCCGGCTGCCGGTGCAGCCCCTGGTCGATCAGCGAGAAGATCGCGACCTCCATCACGCCCGCGGCGAGCGTCACGAACGCGGTCGCGATCGTGAGGCGGCGAAGGTCCGCGGTGCGCGCGATGTGGGTGATGCCGGCGCGCAGCTCGACCCAGAATCCGCCGTCGTCGGCTCGGTCGATCGTCGGCGCAGCCACGCCGAACAGGAGCAGCGCGGATACGAGGAACGTCCCGGCGTCGAGCAGCGCGACCGCGCGGCCGCCGAAGGCCGCGAACAGCGCGGCGCCGGCGAGCGGCGCGAGCAGACGCATCCCCTGGCTCGTCGATTGGAGCAGGCCGTTCGCGTCGCCCAGGTCTGCCTCACCGAGCATGCTCACCAGTAGACCGGCGCGTGCGGCCTCGTATACGACGGTTGCCAGCCCGAGCAGGAACGACACCACGTAGATCAGCCAGATGTCGCCGGCGTCGCGAACGAAGACGAGCGGAACGACCGCCGCCGCCGCGGCGAGGTCCGTGACGATCATGATCCGCCGGCGTGGGAACCGGTCGACGTAGACGCCGAGGGCCGGCCCGACCAGGCTCGGCAGGATGAAGGGCAAGATCGCGAGGCCTGCCTTCGCGCTCGATCCGGTGAGCACCTTCACCCACACCGCCAGTGCAAGGAACATCGCGTAGTCGCCGAACGCGGACAACGTCTGGCCGACGAGCAGCCGACGGTAGGACCGATCGCGCAGCAGCGTCCGCATCAGCGTGTTCCTGCGCGGTCGACCCGGATGTCGCCGGCCACGGTGTTGAGCGTGAGCTCGAGGTCCGCGGCGTCGGCGCCGCCGTTGCGCTCCGCGTCGAGGCCGCTTCGAACGTCGCCGCTCGTCGACGACACGTCGAGCCACACCCCCAGACCGGTGCGCACACCCACCTCGACGTCGCCCGAGATGGCGCGCACGTTCACGGAACCGGCGCCCACCTGACGCAGGGTGACGTCGCCCGATCCGACCGTGATGATCGTCGGTCCGTCCAGCCGGCCGATGCGGATGTCGCCCGATGCGCTGCGAACCGTCGCGCCCCCGCCGACGGTGCCGACGTCGATGTCACCCGACGCGCCCTTGAATCCGAGATGTCCGCCCACGGATCGCCCTTCGATGTCACCGCTCGCGCATGTGAGGTGCACGTCGCCGTGGACGTCGTCGAAATGAAGATCGCCGGAGCCGGTCCTGAACGAGAGCGCGGCGAGCGTCCCGTTGGCGTTGAGGTCGGTGGCGCCTCCCGAGCCGTCGATCGTCGTGTCGGGCGGCACGACGAGGCGGACCTCGAGCTCGCGGCCGTTCGCGAACCACTTGCGCTTGACGCGGTGCTCGATCGTGAGTCGGTAGCCGCCTCCCGGTGCCGGCTCGCAGCGCACCGTCGGAGGCGTTTCGGCGTCGTATCCGTCGATCTCCACGGTCGTCGTCGCGGTGTCCCGCACGTCGACGCGGATGTCGGCCGCTCCGAGCTGGAGCGCGACCTCGAGCCCGCCGGGGGTGTCGTAGACCTGTCGCATCGTCGTTCCCTTCCTGCTCAGCTGTGGGCGAAGCCCCAGATCCGGTTCCCGCCGCCGCGGCGAGGGTCTTGGCCACGGTTCAACGCCGAACGGGCGGCCTGCACGAGCCACGCGTTCACCGACTGTGCCGCGGCGTCCGCCGCAGCCTCGATCGCGCTCTTGAGCGCGTCCGGCATCCGAACCGTCAGCCGCGCCATCCCGCCGTCGTCTTCATCGGAGGCGACGGCCGGTTCGGGGGCTGCCTCGGGCGGTCCGACGTACACCAGCCGAACGTCTCGTCCGGAGACGCGGAGTTCGGCGTGCCCGGCTGGGAGCTGCTCGGTCAGGTCGAGCGCGCCGTCGGCGAGGAGGTCGAGGAGGCGGAGCTGGAGCGTCGCCTCGAGCGGGCGAGCCATCCGCTCGAGCGCTTTCGCGAGGCCTTCGTCGGATGCGACGAGGGATTCCAGGTCGCCGCGGATCGCCTCGAGGTGCGGGGTGAGTTCCATGCGATGGCTCCTCCGTGGATCAGTCCGGCCATGAATGTCACCTTCCTGGGTCATCTCGACGCCGGCGCGACGGCGAGAACGACGTCATACTGACGTCAGATGCGGCGTCCGTCAACTCGGCTCGGAAGGGCTTGCGTCGGATACGCTTCGGCCATGCGGATCTGCACGATCGGGGGCACGCGCTTCTCGGGACGCGCCTTCAGCGGCCTGGCGCTCGATGAGGGTCATGAGGTCACGATCTTCCACCGAGGCGATGGCGAGGAGGTCTGGCCGGGAGCGGAGCATGTCCACGGCGACCGGAACGGCGATCTGGGTGCGCTCGGTGGCAGGTCGTTCGACGCCGTCGTCGACTTCTGCGCCTTCGTGCCGCGCCATGTACGCGACGCGATGCGCGTGGTCGGGGACGGCCGCTACGTCTTCATCTCATCGGTGTCGGCGCATCTCGAGGAGGTGCGCGCCGGCGCGACGGAAGACGACGACGTCTACGGTCCGCCGTTCCCGGACACCGAGGACGTGACGTGGGAGACGTATGGGCCGCTCAAGGTGGCGAGCGAATACGCGCTGCGTGACGCGATCGGGGACGCGGGCACCGTCGTGCGCCCGCATTTCATCGTGGGGCCGTATGACCCGACCGACCGGTTCACGTACTGGGTGCGTCGGGCGGCGGACGGTGGCCGGATGCTCGCCCCCGCGCCGCCGGAGCAGCCGCTGCAGTGGATCGACGCACGTGACCTCGCGGCGTTCACCCTGCGTGTCTGCACCGACGACATCGCGGGGACGTTCAACATCGCGACGCCGCCGCGCCGACATGCGCTCGGCGAACTGCTGGAGACGTCGGCCGCCGCCGGTGGCGTTCCCCTCGACGTCGCCTGGTGCGACGCCGCCTTCATGAAGGAACACGGGCTCACGGTGACCGAGCAGGACGACCCGTTCCCGTTGGTCGTTCCGGACGAACCGAACGCCCATCTGTTCGACACGTCGCGGGCGGTGGCGGCCGGACTCACGTTCCGGCCGCTCGCCGAGACCGTGGCAGACACGCTGGCGTGGGATCGCGAACGGGGCGTCGACGCGCTGCAGGCCGGCCTGTCGCGCGAGCGAGAGCGGGAGCTCCTCGAGCTGTTCGACGCGCGCGCCTGACCCGGGGTTCACGGTCGTGTTCACCCCGGCGCCCCGTGCTCCGATAGGTTGACCACAGCCGATCTCGAACCGGGAGCGATGATGCAACGCACGACCGCGCCGTTGGACCTTGCGAGCGTCGAGCAGGTGCTGCAGCCCTACGACCGGGCGCGCACGTTGCCGGGCGACGCCTACGCCTCACCCGACGTGTTCGCGTGGGAGCAGCGGCACCTGTTCGAAGGATCGTGGATGTGTATCGGGCGTGCCGCGGATCTCGGCCTCGACGCGCCGGGTGCGCAGTCGGCGATCCCGGTCGGCGATCACAGCTTCCTGCTGGTGCGCGGCGATGACCGTCAGCTCCGCGCCTTCCACAACGTCTGCCGTCACCGAGGGCACGAGCTCCTCGCCGCCGGCGAGCGCCGCTCCCAGCGGGGGATCCGGTGCCCGTACCACGCATGGGTCTACGGCCTGGCCGGAGACCTCCGCGCGACGCCGCGGTTCAACATGGACTCGCTCGACAAGGGTGAGTTCCCGCTGGTCGAAGCGCGCCTGGCGGAGTGGCACGGCTGGCTGTTCCTCAACGCGAGCGGCGATGCGCCCGAGCTCGCGACGCACCTCGGGAACCTCGACATCGTCGTTGACGGGTACCGGCCCGAAGCGCTGCGGTTGGGGGCGTCGCACGCATACGAGCTCGAGGCGAACTGGAAGATCGCGATCGAGAACTATTGCGAGTGCTACCACTGCTCCGAGATCCACCCCGAGCTCTGCAAGGTGACGCCGCCCGATTCGGACGTCGCGTACGCCGAGCGGTCGACCGGGGTGTGGATCGGCGGTCCGATGGAGCTGCTCGACCACGCCGAGACGATGTCGCTCACCGGCGCGTCGGCCGGCACGATGATCCCCGGCCTCCCGGAAGACAAACGACGGCTCGTCGGCTACTCCGTCGTGTATCCGAACCTGTTGATCAGTCCACATCCGGACTATGTCATGACGCACCGGCTCGTCCCGATGTCGCCATCGCGCACGTGGGTGGAGTGCGCCTGGTACTTCCCCGACGAGGCGTTCTCGGTGCCCGGCTTCAGCCCGGACTACGCCTCGGAGTTCTGGGACATCACGAACCGCGAGGACTGGGCCGCCTGCGAGTCGATCCAGCGCAACGTCACATCGGACGGCTACCGGCGTGGACCGTTCTCCTATTGGGAGGTCGACGTCTTCCGATCACAGGCGATCATCGCCCGGGCGTACCTCGAAGGACGTCTGTCCGCGCCGGAACACGGGTTCGTCGACGGGGTCGGGCGGGGATTGACCGGGTTCTGACGGCCGCCGCTAGGATGCGGCGCGTCATGCGACCCCGCATCCTGATCTGTGTGGCAGCCGTCCTGCTCGCCGGCTGCACGCGCACGACGACCTCGGGCGAGACGTCGCCTCCGGCAACGAGCGGCGCCGCCACGAGCCCGCCGGCATCGACGCCGCCGCCGCAGCCACCGGGGGGCACGATCGTCGAGAAGCCCGTCGCGACGAACCTCGACCATCCCGCGACGTTCGTGCTCGACCGCACCGGCGCGATCTTCTACGGGGAGCGACTCACCGGCGAGATCCGCCGGATCGATCCGAAGACGGGCAAGAACACGTCGGTGTTCACCATCCCGGATGTGATCGGAAGCCTCACGAACGAGCAAGGTCTCGTCGGGTTGACCGTGCCGCCCTCGTTCCCGCAGCAACCCTGGCTTTACGCGTACGCCACGCGGAAGGTCAAGGGCGTCGCCGAGGATCAGATCCTTCGGATCCGCATGGACGGCGACACGGGGACCGGGATGCAGCTGATGCTCAACGTGCAGCAAGCCGGTATCCGCCACAACGGCGGCCGGCTGGTGTTCGGCCCCGACGGCATGCTCTACGTCGTGGTCGGCGAGACCGAGCAGTCGCAGCTCGCCCAGGACAGATCCGTCAACAGCGGCAAGGTGCTACGGATGACACCGACCGGCGGGGTGCCGAACGACGATCCGTTCGCGGGGTCGATGATCTATTCGTACGGGCATCGCAACAGCTTCGGGCTCGCGTTCGATCCGAAGACCCACGACCTGTGGGAGACGGAGAACGGTCCGGAGTGCAACGACGAGCTCAACCGCATCATCCCCGGACGGAACTACGGCTGGGGACCGTCGGAGAACTGCCAGGGACAGGCGCCCCAAGACACCAACGGCGATGGTCCGAACCCCGAGCTGCCGCAACTCTTCTACCCGCAGACGATCGGGCCGACCGGCATCGCGTTCTGCGACGGCTGCGGGCTCGGCACCGCCCGCGAGGGCGACCTGTTCTTCGGCGCGTTCAACACGGGCGATATCCATGAGGTCTCGTTGAACGCCGACCGGACGAAGGCCGTGCAGGACTCCACGCCGTTCGACCACGGGAACCTCGTGCTCTCGATCGAGACCGGCCCCGATGGGACGCTCTACTTCAGCGACGGCGTCGGGATCTTCCAGCTCGCGCTCAAGCGCTAGACGGCGATGGCTGCCGCGCCCCGCCGGCGCTCCACCCGCCGGTAGGACACGACCGCGGCCGTGATCACGATCGTGGAGGTCACCAGCATCAACGTGCCGATCGCGTTGATCGCTGGCGTGGGCGCGGTGCGCGCGGCGCCGTAGATCGCCATCGAGACGGTCTGCGTGGTCGCGTCGCGCGACAGCTGATTCACGATCACGAAATCATCGAGCGCGAGGGCGAACACGATCGCTGCGCTCGCGAGGATCGACGGCCCGAGCAGCGGCAGCGTCACGCGCCCGATCGTGCGCGCGGGCGACGCGCCGAGGTCCTGCGCCGCCTCCTCGTAGGAGGGCCCGAGCGACAGCAGCCTGGCCCGGACGATGACCACCGGGTAGGCGAGCGACAGGACGATCAACCCGATCAGCTCCGCGCTCGTCCCGAGCCCGATGAACCGGAACGAGTGCACGAACAGCAGGAACAGCGCGACCGCCAAGATCAGCTCGGGTGTGACGAACGAGAACAGCATCACGAAGTTGGTCGACCGCGCCACGCCGCCACGCCAGCGGTGCAGCCCGATGGCGAAGGCCACCCCGAGCGGCACCGCGACCGCAGCCGTCAGGACCGACAGCTTCACCGTCTGGACGATCGCGTGCTGCAGCGCCGGATCGTGCAACACGGATGAGTCGGGATCCCAGATATACCAACGCAGCGACGCGCCCTGCCACTGGGTGATCGACCGGCTCTCGTTGAACGAGAAGATCACGGCCTGCACGACCGGTACGATGATCCACACGACGTAGGCGATCGCGAGCACCCAGAGGAACCGCGGCCTTCCCCACGGGTTCGCGAGCCGATCTCGGAGCCGTGGTCGCGGTGGCGTCGCCGCGAGGACACTCATCCCGCGGCCACCTGCGCCGCGGCGCGCTGTGTGCTCCACAGGTAGTAGACGATCGCGGGCAGCAATACGACGAGCAGGATCAGGATCAGCGCCGCGCCTTGCGGCACGAAGATCGGGATCGTCAGGCTGTCGATCACGGCGTTGCCGATCATCCGGGTGCTCGAAACGGGCGCGAGGAGCTGCTGGGTGAAGTAGTCACCGAACATCGGCAATGCACAGATCACGAACCCCGCGAGGATGCCCTGCGTCGACTGCGGGAACGTCACGCGCCAGAACGTGCGCTTCGGGCTCGCTCCGAGATCCCGGCCGGCCTCGAGCAGGGACGGATGGATGCGGTCGAGCGTTGCGAACAGCGGGAGCACCATGAACGGCACGTAGCCGTAGACCAACCCGATGATCAGCGTCACCGGTTTGCCGGCCAGCCATGGATAGGGCGTCTGCACGACCCCGAGGCGGATCAACGTCCGGTTGATCAAGCCGTCATCTTCAAGCAGCGAGATCCACGCGAGCATCCGCAGCATGTAGGAGATCCAGAACGGCGCGAAGAACAGCACCAGGAACAAGCCCCGCCACCGGCCGGCGTGCCGGGCGAGGAAGTACGCGAACGGGTACCCCACGATGAGGCAGAGCGTCGTCGCGATCCCGACATACAGGAACGTGCGCAGGAACGCCGCGTGGTACAGCCCGTCCGCGTGGCTGATGTTCGAGAACGAGAACCCGAGCACGGCGGTGTTCCACGTCGACGGGTTCCACGCCGGCACGGGCTCCTGCAAGATCGCGTCGACCCCGCCGAATGCGATGGCGATGACGACGTAGAACGGGAACAGGAAGAACACGAGCAGGAATGCGCTCGCCGGCGCCGCGAACGACGGCCAGTACCACCGGGGGTACCAGGAGGTGCTCCCGGTGGCCGTCTGCTCAGACACCCGCCGTGAGCTCTGCGTACGCCGACTGCCACAGCGCGTTGTCCGACGGCGGCAGCTCGAGCTCGCGCGATCCCTTGTCCATGTCGCCTTCCTGGATGTAGGCGTTCGCGAGGTGCTCGGGAACCAGACCCGTCGCCACCAGGGCCTCGCGCGTCATGGTCTTCTGCGGCATCTGGTAGCCGGTCCACGTCGTGAAGTTCGTCATCGCGTTCTTCGCGTCCATGATGTGGTTGAGCAACAGGTGCGACAGGACCGGGTTCTTGCCCGAGTTGAGGACCACCAACAGGTCGTTGTCCACGTTGCCCGGGACGCCGACCTCGACCGGCCAGATGTAGGACAGGTTGTCCGCCTGGCTCGCCTGGCTCGCCTTGAGGAACACGAACGCGTCGCTCACGTTTCCGGACCACGACTGGTGGAGCCACGCGCGACCCGCCGGGAGGTCGGTGTAATCGACATGGTCGAACGAGGCGTTCGTCGCGGCGACGACCTGCTGGATCTCGTTCTTCGCCTGGGTGACCGTCGCCGCGTCGACGCTGTTGACGTCGGAGATCCCGTCGCGGAACATCGCCATGGCGAGCACGTCTTGCGCGTTGGCCAGCAGGTGCGTCTTGTCCACCGGCGCGCCGTTCCAGAAGATGTCGTACGGGTTCGCCATGCCGGCGATGTCCTGCGTCACCTGGTCGTTGCGCCAGAAGATGCCCGTGCTCCACACCGAGTACGGCGTGCTGTAGTGGGACCCCACGTCGTAGAACGGGCTCTGGAAGGTGTCCCAGTTGTTCGCGGCGAGGTTGGGGATGTAGTCGAGGTTCAGCGGGCGGATGAGCTTCGCGGCGATCGACTTGCCGAGCGCCCAGACGTTCATGCCGATCATCACGTCGAAGTCGCCCTGGCCCGAGTTCATCTTGGCGATGCCCTTGTCCATGTCTTCGAACTCGGTCTGGACGACGTGGCAGTCGTACTTGTCCTCGAACGACTTGATCACCGACGGCGCGAGGTAGTACGGCCAGCGGAGCATCTGGACCTCCGCGTTCTGCTCCGGTTGCTGATCGCTCGCGATCACCTGGCTCTGGTCGACGTTCCACGTGACCGGCGAGTCAGTGCGTGCCAGTGGGTAGGCCGCACCGGACACCCCGCCGGTTCCGAACTGGCCGGTGTCCGTCGTTCCGCCGGAGGTCGCGACCGACGACGCCGCGCCGCTCCCGCACGCGGCGAGGATGGCTGAGGCGGTGGGCAGCGCGATCCCGGCCGCGGCGGCGCGTTGCAGGAACGCACGGCGATCGAACACGGGTCGTTCCTTCGGGTGCAACGGGCGGAGCGGGCGGGTCATCGAGCCTCCTCGGCGATCGGTCTGGCCGGTTCGTACACCGGGCCGGTCGCGCGCGCAAACCCCGGGGTGGCCCCCGGTCATCTCTAGACTGCTCACCGTGCCCAACCGAGAAGACATCCGCAACGTCGCGATCGTCGCGCACGTCGACCACGGCAAGACCACGCTGGTCGACGCGATGCTGTGGCAGTCCGGCGCCTTCCGATCGAATCAGGACGTCGCCGAGCGGGTGATGGATTCGATGGACCTCGAGCGCGAGAAGGGCATCACGATCCTCGCGAAGAACACCGCGGTCCGCCACGACGGCGTCAAGATCAACATCGTCGACACACCCGGCCACGCGGATTTCGGTGGCGAGGTGGAGCGCGCGCTCACGATGGTCGACGGCGTGCTGCTGCTCGTCGACGCGTCGGAGGGGCCCCTCCCGCAGACGCGCTTCGTGCTGCGCAAGGCGTTGGAGGCGCGGCTACCTGTCGTGCTGGTGGTCAACAAGGTCGATCGTTCCGACGCGCGGCCGGCCGAGGTCGTGCACGAGGTTGAGGAGCTGTTCCTCGACCTGGATGCCGACGAGCATCAGATCGACTTCCCGATCCTGTTCGCCAACGCCCGTGAGGGTCATTGCGGGCGCGCACCGGAAGCCCTCGAGCCGACGCTCCAGCCCCTGTTCGACGCGCTCCTCGTGCAGGTCCCCGCGCCGACCTACGACGACGATATGCCGCTGCAGGCGCTCGTGACGAACCTCGACGCGTCGCCGTACGTCGGTCGGCTCGCACTCTGTCGCGTGCGCAACGGGGCGATGCGCCGGGGCCAGCAGGTCGCGTGGTGCCGGACCGACGGATCGATCGAGCGGGTCAAGATCGTCGAGCTCACGGTGACCGAAGCGCTCGACCGTGTCGACGCCGAGGAGGCCGGACCGGGCGAGATCTGCGCCGTCGCGGGCATCGCCGAGGTGACGATCGGGGAGACCCTCGCCGATCCGGACGACCCCCGGCCCCTTCCGGTGGTGCGGGTGGACGAGCCGTCGCTGTCGATGACGATCGGGATCAACACCTCGCCGCTGGCGGGCCAGGACGGGTCGAAGGTGACGGCGCGCCTGCTTCGCTCGCGCCTGGACCAAGAGGTGATCGGCAACGTGTCGATCCGCGTCCTCGACACCGAGCGGCCGGAAACATGGGAGGTGCAAGGCCGCGGCGAGCTGCAACTCGCGATCCTCGTCGAGGTGATGCGCCGCGAAGGGTTCGAGGTGACGGTCGGCAAGCCGCAGGTCGTGACCCGGACGGTCGACGGCAAGGTCCACGAGCCCACCGAGCGCGTCGCGATCGACGTGCCCGAGGACTACCTCGGGGTGGTCTCCCAGCTGCTCGCCCTCCGCAAGGGCCGGATGGAGCAGGTCGTCAACCACGGCACCGGATGGATCCGGATGGAGTACGTGGTGCCCGCGCGCGGCCTGATCGGCTTCCGAACGGAGTTCCTCACTGAGACGCGCGGGACGGGGCAGCTCCACCATGTGTTCGAGGGGTACGAACCTTGGCTCGGCGAGCTGCGAACGCGCCCATCGGGGTCGCTCGTCGCCGATCGGCGCGGGCTCACGACCCAGTTCGCATTGCTCAACCTCCAGGAGCGAGGCGTCCTGTTCATCGGCCCGGGCGAGGAGGTCTACGAAGGCATGATCGTGGGGGAGAACGCCCGCGCCGACGACATGGACGTCAACCCCACCAAGGAGAAGAAGCTCTCGAACGTGCGGCAGTCCACCGCCGAGGAGCTGGTGCGGCTGATCCCGCCGACGAGGCTGTCGCTCGAGCAAGCGCTGGAATTCATCCGGACCGACGAGTGCGTCGAGGTCACGCCGGCCAGCGTGCGGCTGCGAAAGACCGTTCTGGCTCAGCAGGACCGGGTGCGGGCGGCACGTCGGGGTCGCCCCGCGGGCGGCCGCTGAGCCGCCGTCTCAACCGGCGTCGCCGTCGAGCAGGTCGCGCAGCGGCAACGGCGACCTGTCCGGCATCCACAGTGGGAAGGGATCGTCGGCGTCGAGACCCGCGAGCTGACGCTGCACGGGCGTGAGGTCCTCGACGATGTCGCCCGGAAGGCGCAAATCGTCGCGGGGCCGCACCCACCGATAGGTGTAGGCGAGGAACAGGGCCTTGCGTGTGAGGGCCGACCGGTTCGGGCTGCGCATGTGCCACAGGCGGCGGTCGAACACGACGGCGTCCCCGGGCTCCGCGAGGATCGGGACGGCGCCGGGCAGGTCGTTGCCGGCGGCCGGCCGCTGGATCGCGTTGCGGACGTGCGACCCGGGCAGCACGACGAAGTTCCCTCGCCCGGGCGGGAGACATCGGTCAGGAAATACGCGACCTTCACCGACATCCGCGGCCGAGGCGAGGTCTCGAGGTCGCGGTTCTGGATGCCGCCGTCCTGATGCCACATCCAGCCGCTCGCCGGCTCGTGCTCGGGCGGATGGACGTCGAGATGGGCGTGGTACATGAAGATGTTCGGACCGAGCGCCTCGGCGACGACGTCGATCACCGGCCGGTGATCGAGCAACCGCACGAACCGACGGTCCTCTCGGAGGAACGCGAGGAGATGCAACGTCGCCGATGCGGAGCCGGCGCGGTGCCGTGCCCGGACTCCGTCGACTGCCTCGCGAAGGTCCTCGACGAGGGCGGGATCGAGCGCTCCGGGAAGGCGGACGTAGCCGTCCTGGTCGAGGCGTGAAGCGATCCGTGTCGACCACCGCGCCGGTGCGACGGTGTCCATGGCCGAGCCCCTCTCTGCCGGTCGAGCGCCCTCCGGGCGCCCGTTCACCTCGACAGACGGGTCGTGTCGTCGATCGGTTCCGTCAGCCGGCGGGTCCGACGGGATCGAGGGCGGGCTGCGCCTCGGGGATCACCGTTGGTTCGCCGCCGAGCTTGTGCGCGCCGAACACCCAGGCCAGCGCATACAGCAGCGCCGCGACGACGAGCAGCCCGCGGTAGCCCGTGATCAGCGAGAGGTATTCGAGCACGCCGCCCAGCATCGCGCCGAGCAGGTTGGCCCCGAACGCGGTCGTCGGGTCGGCGGTGTCGCGGAACCGCGACGCGAACACGAGGTTCGCGATGAACACCGGGAAGAACGCGAGGACGGTGGCGACGAAGAAGCGCGGAACCGTCTCAAGAGAGAGGAGCCAGGACACCGGCACGAGCGCGGCGATCAGCAAGCCGACGAACAGCAGCGGGTAGAGAAGTGTCCGCTTGCGCACCCCCGTTCGTTGCTCGACCTCGATGGCGCACAGCACAGTGAGCAACACGCCAGCGAAGACGAGCGCATTCACGAACCACGTCGTACCGAACAGCAACGCGAACTGCACGACGGATTTCGTCTCGAGCAGCAGGAAACCCGCCCCCATGAAGAACAGGTCGAGATAGCCGCGCATCGCACCGAACCGACCGCCCGCAAGTCGCACGGCGATGGCCGAGACGAGCAGGATCAAGCCGAGCGTCCAGAGGTAGCGCGACGGGATCGATGGCGTCCTTAGGTAGGGGAAGGGACGGTCGTCGGTCGCTGGGGCGACGACCTCGCCCGACGGCTGCCACACCTGTGTCCCGTCACCATGGCACAGGACCGTGGACGGGTCGGTACCGGCCACCAGCATAGAGAGGCCGCCGATCACTTGGTCGCGAGCCGTGGGGCCGGTGTAGAGGCAAGGTGCCTGGCCGTAGACGTCTTGGAGCGTGCCGGCGAACCGATCCAAGAGCCAAGGCTCTCGATAGTAGTTGTACATCGCGAACGCGCCGTCCGGGTTCAAGCGATCCTTGGCGGCCTGCATCGCTTGTTGCGTGAAGAGGAAGCTCTCAAGGCGCACGGAGCCCTGGCCGCTCACGAGCGTCAGCGAATCCGGCAGCGCAAGCATGATCATGTCATAGGTGTTGTGGGTCCGTTCCAAGAAGGAGCGCCCGTCGCCGACGATCCGTGTGACTCGTGGGTCGTCGTACGGGTGATCGGGATGGTGCTCCACGCCGAGCTCCTGGATCGCAGGATCGATTTCGACCGCATCCACATGGGTCGCTCCCGCGGCGAGCGCCGCAGCGACGTCGTTCCCGTTGCCGGCTCCGATCACGAGGACGTTCCCAGGTTGGCGATCGACGAGTTTGTATGGCTCGTTATAGAGCGCTGAGTTCGCCACGTCCTGCATCGTTTGGTGGGGGATTCCGTTCACGTCGATCGCCAGCTCGTCCGGGTGGAACAGGATCCGGTAGTACGGCGACCAGGTGGTGTTGGGCGCGAAGGTGGCACCTATCAGGACTGCCAGGATCGCCACGCCGACCGCGGGCTGCCATACCGCCACCGGCCACAACAGATACGCGAAGAGTCCGACGATCGCGATGCCCCACCCGATCGGCGGGATCTGCAACAACGACATCGCCGCGTACGTAACGATGCCGGACAGCGAGCCGAGGATGTCGAGGCGATAGGCCTCAAGCGCGGGGAAGATGGAGAAGCGTTTCGCCACGCCGTGCGCGATCGTCGTCATCACGGCCGCGACGCTGAGGAAGACGAACGGCAACATTACCCAGATCGGGAGGCCGCGGGTCTGGAGCGACCCGAAGTACACGAGGTCACCGCCGCTGCGGTCCAGGGTCACTGGGAAGACCATCACCGCGACGAAGAAGATCGCGAGCATCAGCGGCGCCCACCGGAAGAGGTCCGGGCCGCGGTGCCCCCGGAGGAACCCGACCCCGATCCCGAGGAACGAGCCAAGCAGGACGAAGTTCGAGAAGTACGACAGGTATACGACGTAGGAGCCGGCCCAGCGGATCAGGATGAGCTCGACGAACAGCATCAAGAAGCTGGCCGCAACCAACTGGACCCGGTCCGAGCGCATCCGCGGGATAGTAGGCCGTCGCCGTTCCGGTGTCAGGAGGCCGATCCCGGCCCCGAACCGGCCTCTTTCACGGCACGGAGCACCGTGTCGCCGATCTCGGCGGGGTTGCGCACCACGGCGTGGCCGAGCCCTTCGATCGCATCGAGCTTCGCGGTCGCCGTGTCGGAATCGCCGGCGATCACGGCGCCGGCGTGGCCCATCCGCCGGCCCCGCGGCGCCGACACACCCGCGATGAAGCACACGAGCGGCTTGGTCATGTACTGGGACGCCCAGGCGGCGGCCTCGACCTCCTGCTGGCCGCCGATCTCACCGATCATCACGACGACGTCGGTGTCGTCGTCGTTCTCGAACGCCTGCAGGACGGTCTTGAAGTCCGTTCCGTTCACGGGGTCGCCGCCGATCCCGACGCACGTCGATTGGCCGAGACCCAGCCCGGTCATCTGGCTCACCGCTTCGTAGTTCAGCGTCCCCGACCGAGACACGACGCCGACGCGCCCGGGCGCGTAGATGTGGCTGGGCATGATCCCGACCTTGCAGGCGCCCGGCGTGATGATGCCGGGGGAGTTCGGGCCGATGATCGTCGTGGACCGCCCGGCCAGGTAGCGCTTCGTGCGCACCATGTCCTGCACCGGCACGCCGTCGGCGATGATCACCGCGATCTGGATCCCGGCGTCGACCGCCTCGAGCAGCGAGTCGGTCGCGATCGCCGGCGGCACGAAGATCCCGCTCACCGTGGCGCCGGTCTCCGCGACGGCCGCCGCGACCGAATCGAACACCGGGAGGCCGAGGTGCGTCGCCCCGCCCTTGCCCGGCGTGACGCCGCCGACGACCTTCGTGCCGAACGACATCGCCTCCTCGGCGTGGAAGGTGGCGTGCTGCCCGGTGAAGCCCTGGATGATGACGCGCGATTCCTTGTCGACGAACACGCTCATGCCGCCACCTCGGACACCGCGGTGACCGCCTTCGCGGCCGCGTCATCGAGATCGGCGGCCTGGATGACCGAGAGCCCGCTGTCGGTCAGGATCCGCCGGCCTTCCTCGACGTTGGTCCCGGCGAGGCGCACGATCACCGGCACGTCGATCCGGAGATCCTTCGCCGCCTGGACGACGCCCTGCGCGATCCAGTCGCATCGGTTGATCCCCGCGAAGATGTTCACCAGGATCGCGCGGACGTTCGGGTCGGTCAGCACGATCCGGAACGCGTTCGCGATCTTCTCAGGGCTGGCGCCGCCGCCCACATCGAGGAAGTTCGCAGGCCGGCCGCCATGGTGTGCGATCGCGTCCATGGTGCCCATCGCGAGGCCGGCGCCGTTCACGATGCATCCGACGTTGCCGTCCAGAGCGACGTAGTTCAGCCCGTGGCCCGACGCATCGACCTCCTTCGGGTCCTCCTCGTCGAAGTCGCGGAGCTCGGCGACGGCCGATTGCCGGTACAGCGCGTTGTCGTCGAACTGCATCTTGCAGTCCAGCGCGACGAGGTCGCCGTCCTCGGTCACGATGAACGGGTTGATCTCGAGCAACAGGCAGTCCTTGTCGCGGAACAGCCGGTAGATCCGCTTGAGCAGGCGTGTGAACGACGCGGCGCGGTTGGCGAGGCCGATCGACGTCGCGACCTTCCGGCATTGGAAGTCGAGCAGGCCGACGCCGGGGTCGATGTATTCGGTGTGGATCGCGTCGGGGCGGTCGCTCGCAACCTGTTCGATCTCCACGCCTCCCTCGGCCGAGGCGATCACCACGATCTTCTGGGAGACACGGTCGACGATCATGCTGAGATAGAACTCGCGGTCGATCCGGCTGGCGCGCTCGATCAGCACTCGGTGCACGCGCTTGCCCGTCTCACCGGTTTGTGCGGTGATCAGCGTCGAGCCGATCATCTGGTCGGCGAGGTCGGTGACCTTGCCGACCGAGTTGGCAAGCTTCACGCCGCCGCCTTTGCCGCGGCCGCCGGCGTGGATCTGCGCCTTGACCACCCAGCGGCTGCCGCCGAGCTCCTCGGCGACGCGCGCCGCGGCGCGGTCGCTGTACACGACCTCGCCTGGCGGCACCGGGATGCCGTAGCTCTTCAGGAGCTCCTTCGCTTGGTACTCGTGGATGTTCACCGTGTCCACCTCCGCGGGCCCGTCGGCGGGCGCCGCATCTCGGTGCGAGCGCGTCAGCGCGCCCGCATCTGCTCGACCTTGGTCATCAGGTTCTCGGCCATGCGGATCGACGCGGCGTCGATCAGGCGACCGTCGAGCGAGACCGCTCCCTTGCCATCCTTCGCGGCTTCCTCCATCGCCTGGAGGATCCGCTCGGCGCGGTCGACCTCCTCGCCGGCGGGGGTGAAGACCTCGTTCGCGAGGGCGACCTGCGAGGGGTGGATCGCCCACTTGCCCTCGCAGCCGAGCGCGGCGGCGCGACGCGCCGCCGCGCGGTAGCCGTCCGAGTCGTTGTAGTCGCCGAACGGACCATCGATCGGGCGAAGCCCTTCCGCACGGCAGGCGGCGACCATCCGCGAGATCCCGAAGTGCCATTGGTCGCCCCAATGGGTTTCACGGGCGCCGGCCTCGTCTGGGTCGGTCAGCACCGCGTACTCGGGATTGGCGCCGCCGATGTTCGTCGTCCGCGCTTGAACGCTCGCGGCGTAATCGGCTACGCCGAACACCATCGCCTCGAGCCGGTCGGGCCGGGCGCGCGAGATCGCCTCCACGTTCGCCATGCCCTGCGCGGTCTCGATCAGGATGTGGATGCCGATCCGGCCGGCGGGCCAGCCGTTACGTTGTTCGATCTGGTCCAGCAGCGTCGCGACGAACGCCACGTCGCTGGACGCGCCGACCTTCGGTACGAGGACCGTGTCCAGCACCTCGCCGCGCGCCTCCACGACGTCGACCACGTCGCGGTAGCACCAATGCGTGTCGAGCCCGTTGATCCGGACGCTCACCGCGGTGTCCGTCCAGTCGTGGGCGCCCAACGCGTCGATCACGTTCGCGCGCGCCTGCTCCTTGTCGTCGGGCGCGACGGCGTCCTCGAGATCCAGGAAGACCACGTCGGCGCCGAGGGTGGGCGCCTTCTCCATCGCGCGCACGTTCGTGCCGGGCACCGCGAGCTCACTGCGGTGCAGCCGTGCCTTGTCAGCCATCGGGAGAGCCTCCTGCCCGAGAAGGGTCGGTGGGATCGTGCCGCGCGGCGCAGGCGCGCCGCCGGCGTGACGCGCCGTGGACGATCGTGCTAGCGCGGCACGACGGCGTCGAATGCGGCGAGCACCTTGTCGGCCGTCTCTCGATCCGCGTTCACGCCCATCAGGCCGACCCGCCAGATCGGCGGCGCCGTCGGTCCGAGGCCGCCACCGACCTCGAGGTCGAACTCCCGCAGGAAACGCCCCTGGACCTCCTTGCCATCGATGCCGTCGGGCACCTTGATGGCGGTGAGCTCCACCAACTGGTGGTCGGGGTCGGCGAGCAGCTCGAAGCCGCGCGACGTGATCTCCTGCTGGAAGTAGCGACCGGCATCCGCGTGGCGAGCCCAACGGTTCTCCATGCCCTCGTTCAGCGCCAGACGGATGCCGGTGTACAGCGCGT